>ERZ825137.74-NODE-74-length-132935-cov-24.132104_pt1 | contig 132935 bp, 123 predicted proteins | sample MGYA00519873_ERZ825137 | MGnify/ENA primary metagenome ERZ825137 (study PRJEB31778, sample SAMEA3449190) | human gut metagenome | biome: human gut; feature: human-associated habitat; material: faeces | place: United Kingdom | collected 2010/2012 ...
GCTACTCTCGATATTTTTTTGCACTTTGGTGTAACATATCATTGACAAACCAACAATTTCACACAATCAGATTCTTCAAACGGAGCACTTCTGTATAATGTCAAAACAAAAAGAAGCAAAGCACATTTTTCTTTCTGACGATTTGAACCCTAACCTGTAAAGACCACACATGACTTTTGGTGCGGTTGTCCGCAACCGGGTATTTTAAAAATCGGAAAATTTCTGTCTGGCGAAAATTATTCTAACGCCGCAAAAAATATGCAAGCCTTAAAAAGCCTTATTTCATGCGGTATTTGGCGGTTTTTAATTCTAATATTCACGGGCAAAAAGAGCATAAAATCAGCTCGGAAAAGCGGTAGAAACACAAAAAATAGAAACGAAAGAATTTTCACCGAATAGAAAAAACCCTTGAAAACACTGGGTTTTCAAGGGTTCCGTTGGCGGAGAGGATGGGATTCGAACCCATGTGCGATTGCTCGCAAACTGATTTCGAGTCAGCCCCGTTATGACCACTTCGATACCTCTCCATGTATGTTAACTCGGAAAACCGAGATTAACGCAAATATTCGGTTGTATTAGAATTCCTGTTAGAACTCACGTTGTGCTGGTGACGAGAAAGTGCCCGAAACCCGCACGGTTAAAGGCTTTTCGGAAGATGGGCTTCCGTTAGCCGAAGGAGATTTCGAGTCAGTCCCGTTATGACCACTTCGATATCGCTCCGTGTCTATTTCCGCCCGCCATTCTCGTCGTTTCCAAAGCACTCAAAAATCCTTTGGAGAGAAAAGCAGGAGAGAAAGCTAAAAAATATTCGATTTGAATTTTTGGAAACCTAGAATTAGCAAGGGTTTCCGAGGGGACGAAACGGACAGGCGCTGGAAAGATTTCGAGTCAGCCCCGTTATGACCACTTCGATACCTCTCCATATGATGTAACGCCATTTATTCTACTATACTCCGCAGGAAAATGCAAGGGTGTGGAGAAAGGCGATTGGCAAAAAAGCAAAACTTTTCGCAAAAAACGAAAAAAAGCAATTGACTATTTCCGTTTGATGTGGTAATATAATTAAGCTGTCAAAAGCAAATGCGCTGTTAGCTCAGCTGGATAGAGCGTCTGGCTACGGACCAGAAGGCCAGGGGTTCGAATCCCTTACAGCGCGCCATTCCGCCACAGGCTATCCACTGTGGCGGCTTTTTTATTATCTGTTGGAGGGTGGGATGCGCGGTGAGTTGGTGGGTGTATGTGCTGGAGTGCCGGGATGGCACCCTGTATACCGGCTGTACCGATGACATCCCCCGGCGGCTGGCGGCGCACAATGCCGGCCGCGGTGCCAAATATACCCGTGGCCGTGGGCCGGTGACGCTGCGCTATCGGGAGGAGACCCTGGATAAACCGGCTGCCCTGCGGCGGGAGGCGGCCATCAAGCGGCTGAGCAGAGCTGGAAAGCAAGCCTTGATTGCTGTATACAATAAGGAGAATAAAGATGAAATATAACAAATTGTATCATATGGTGGCCGCCCTGCTGGTGGTGATGCTGCTGGTGCTGACCGCCTGCGGCAGCGAGCCCCGGCAGCCGCAAACGCCTAATGAAACCACCGTGACCGGCCCTGAGGAGATCGGTGAGATATACCTGTACGGGGAATACCATGCCAATGAGCATCTGCTGCAAAAGGAGCTGGCCCTGTGGAAGGATTGCTATGCCCGCGGGGTACGCTATCTTTTTGTGGAGCTGCCCTATTACACCGCCCAGTACCTTAACCTGTGGATGCAGGCAGAGGATGATACTACCCTGCTGGAGATCTACGAGGACTGGAACGGCTCCCTTTCTTACAACGAGCTGGTTCTGGAGTTTTACCGCAGCATCAAGGCGGACTGCCCGGAAACGATTTTTATCGGTACCGATATCGGGCATCAGTACGAGACGACCGGCGCACGCTATGAGGCATACCTGCGTGCCGAGGGTCAGCTGACCAGCGAGGAATATAAGCGTGTCGATGCCTGCGTGATTCAGGGACGGAGCTACTATTTAGAGAGTGACCCCGATAAGCAGGATGATTCCTACCGTGAAAACGCCATGGTGCAGAACTTTATCGCGGCGGTGGAGCGTTTGCCCGCCGGCACCGATATCATGGGCATTTACGGTGCGGCGCACACCGATCCGACCGCGCTTTCCTGGGACGGCACGGTGGATAGTATGGCAAAACAGCTTGCCGCCTACTACGGGGATAAGCTGCACTGCACCGACCTGACACAGCTCCCCGCGCCCACTATCACCGAAGAGGACTTTGCGATAGCGGGCAAGCACTATACCGCGACCTGGCTGGGCGGGGAGGATGCCAGCGTGTGGTCACAGCAGTACCAAAGCAGGACCTTCTGGCGGCTGGAGGGAGCCTATGCGGACTTTGCCGATGCCGCACTGACCGATGATGTCCTGCCCTACAATAATTACCCCATCGAGGTAGAGGTCGGTCAGGTCTTTGCCGTTGAAATGGTTCGCAGTGATACCGGTGCCAGCGAGTGGTTCTATTACCGCTCCGATGGCACCACTTGGAACGGCCTCCCCACCACTGTGGGATTTGATCCGGAAGCGTAAATACGAAAGACCCCTGCCCGGCTTTGCAGCACGACAGGGGCCTTGCTTTATTCATCCTCTATTTTGGACAGCCGGTGGTGCACCGCTTCGGTGACCGCAAAAAGGTGAAAATACAGCGCCCGGTAGTCCGGTGTGCCGCTTTGCATGCAGGCTTCCTCGCAGTGCTGCTGTTCCTGCTCTATCAGCCGCAGGGCCTGCGATACTGCGTCATACAGGCCGTGGCTTAACTTTTCATAGTCCAGCATTTTGTTTTCCACCCTCCGTTGTTGTACTATATATTATAAACCTTGTATTTTTTAGCAATATGGCAAACTGTCATATTTTCCCGCCGATTTTGTGGCCTAATTCTATTAGGTGATGTATAGAATGTCGGCCCCATTAAAAGAGCTAAGAAAAGAAAAAGGTTTATCCCAAATCGCCGTGCAGATGCAGACCGGCATCGAGCAGGCGCTCATTTCCAAATACGAAAACGGCGAGCGGGTGCCGCCCACCGAAACGCTGATGCAGCTGGCCGATTTTTACGGTGTCAGTATGGATTACATTATGGGCCGCACCGACCGCAAGGAAATTAACCGCTGATCTCCCATTTGGGGAGACCGGCGGTACTTTTTATCGGAAAAACGAAAATTTGTTCGAATTATATGGTTCCCAAATGCCGCAAAGTGTGCTAAAATAGGAGCAGAAGGAAGGCTTTCAGCACGGGGGCGCCGCAGGCAAGCCGCGAAGCGGCTTCGGCGGCCGAAGGCCGCCGGCTCCGGCGCAGCCGGAGCGCCTGCGGCGCCCCACCCGGATTCTGCACAGTCCCATCCCAAGGAGGTACCTCCCATGGCAGCACCCCTCGCGGATCGCATCCGCCCCCAGTCCCTCGATGAAATGGTCGGTCAGCAGCATTTGCTGGGGCCGAATGGCCTGCTGCGCCGCATTGCCCAAAGCGGTACTCTGCCCAATCTCATCTTTTACGGCCCCTCCGGGGTGGGAAAAACCACCGCGGCCCGCATCATTGCGGCGGGTGCGGGCAAAAAGCTCTATCGTCTTAATGGCACTACGGCCTCCACCGGGGATATCAAAGCCCTCATTGCGGATTTAGGCGGCTTTGATGCCATGGGCGGTGTGGTGCTGTACCTGGATGAGATCCAGTATCTCAATAAAAAGCAGCAGCAGACGCTGCTGGAGTACATTGAGGATGGCTCCATTACCCTCATTGCCTCCACCACCGAAAATCCTTATTTCTATGTCTACAATGCCATTCTCAGCCGCTGCACCGTTTTTGAGTTCAAGCCGGTGGATGCCGCCGAGGTGGAACACTACCTAGAAAGTGCGATGGAAAAGCTGCGGCAGCAGTCCCCGGAGCTGCAGGTGGAGGAGGGAGCGCTGGCTCACATTGCTGCCTGCTGCGGCGGGGATGTGAGAAAGGCCGCCAATGCGCTGGAGATCTGTGCCCTGGGCGCGATGGCCACTACCGGCCGGCCGGTCATTACGCTGGAGGACGCGAAACAGGCCGCTCAGCGCAGTGCCATGCGGTATGACCGGGAGGGCGATCAGCACTACGATCTTCTCTCCGCCCTGCAAAAATCCATCCGCGGCTCCGATCCCGATGCCGCGGTGCATTACTTGGGTCGCCTGCTGGAGGCCGGGGATCTGCTTTCTCCTTGCCGTCGTCTGCTGGTCATTGCAGCGGAGGACATCGGCCTGGCCTATCCACAGGCCATTGTCATAGTAAAAGCCTGTGTGGATGCCGCTGTGCAGCTGGGCCTGCCGGAGGCCCGCATCCCACTGGCGGAGGCCGCTGTGCTGCTGGCCACAGCCCCCAAGTCCAACGCTTCCTATATGGCCATCAATGCCGCTATGGCAGATATTCAAAAGGGCAGGGGACAAGGCTTCCCGCGCTGCCTGCAAAATGTCCACTATGATAGTGCCGAGGTGGAGCAAAAGGGCCAGAACTATCTCTACCCGCACGATTTCCCCAATCACTGGGTGGCGCAGCAGTACCTGCCGGATGACCTGATTGGTACCCGGTATTATCACTATGGCGATAACAAGACCGAGCAGGCAGCCCGCACCTATTGGGAAACCCGCAAAAAGGAGAAGTAAGCATGGGCTTTTGGATCTTTATGTTCTGCTGCACTCTGCTGATCCCCATTATCATGATTATAGCTGGCAATTCCATGCGTCTTGGTAAATTCAAAACCATTAATTATATCGTCGGCTACCGCACCCGCCGATCCATGAAGAACCAGCAAACTTGGGACTACGCCCACCGGGAGTGTGGTCTGTTGTGGCGACGCTGGGGCAGTACCATGCTGGTGCTTACCGTCATAGCCATGCTGCTGTTTATGGGGGAGGACACCGACCACATTGGGGTGGTGGGCAGCGTTATTACTGTGTTGCAGATGATCCCCCTGTTTCTTTCCATTGTCATCGTGGAAAAGAAGCTCCGGGAAAAATTTGATGAGAACGGCCTTCCGCGGTGATAGCTGTCGCAAGCTCTACCCAAACAAAAAAGCCCCCATAGGGGGCTTTTTATGATGCAAATGGAAGTGCCCACCAATAAGAGGAGGAACCTCAGCGGCTGGTTCCGGCGGCGCTGCCACTGCATTACCATAAGCATAGCATAAAGTGCAGCATATAAAGCGTAAATTACACTAATAAATCAGTGTATAATGTAGCCACTTTGCCCCCTAAAATAGGGGTGAGGTGATAAATATGCTGAGAATAGAACGAGATGAATATGTGAACCGTACTTTCCGTATCAACAAAAAACTGGTGGATCGGATGGAAAAGGTGTGCGATGCCAAAAACATCTCACTGAATAAGCTAATGGTGATCTGTGTGGAATATGCACTGGATAACCTGGAAGAGGATGACCAGCAGGAATAATGGGCAAGAATAAAGAGCCCCTCGGGGGCTCTTTATTTTATTGGAAATAGAGCCTTATCAGCTTACCCGGGCAAAACGATCCTGATAGACACCCAGCTTTTCGCAGATGGCCCGCGCCTCCTCCACATTGCTTGCCGGCGCCGCTATGGTGTATTCCTTGTCGTCATCAAAAAGCCCGGTCACCAGGATGTAGCAACTTCGGTCATGGTCGGTAAACAGCCACCCATAGCCCTCCCCGTGGTCTTCGGTATAAAAGTGGTTGTAGAAGAACCCACCCAACAGGCCGTACTCCCGGCCTTCTCCGCTCAGGGTAAAGTCCAGCTCATCCATGCCGTCCCACAGGGTATAGTCCAACGCGGCGGTGCCCACCACGCCCTGGAAGGTCATGGCGGCTTTACCCATACGCTGTTGGCCCCAGGTGCCGCGCAATGTCAGTGTGGTAGAATGGATCTCCGCGCTTTCTTGTTCCACCATCATGGCGGGCAGCGTTTCATCCGCAGCTTTCTTTATAGGGACAAACATGATGGCCGAAACACCCAACAGAATGGCGCAGATCACCGCGACCAGGATCCAGGTCCGCTTTTCCAGCCCGCCGTTTTGACGGTCGGTCAGCCGCTCACCGCTCATAGGCTAGTCACCGTATCCAGTGCCAGCTCCATCATATTGGTGAATTTGGTCTGCCGGTCCTCGGGGCTCAGTTCTTCGTTCTTACCGATGACATCACTGATGGACAGAATGCCCAGTGCGCGCTTGCCGGCATAGGCAGCGTTGGCATACAGGGCAGATATCTCCATCTCCACACACAGTACCCCCATGGGGCGCCACAGGTCGGTGCGCTCCGGGTGGGCGGAATAGAAGCAATCGCTGGAGAGAACATTGCCGACCATATGCTTCAGGCTCCGTTCCTCGGCCAGTTTGGCCGCGGTGGAAAGCAGCTTCCAATCCGCGATGGGGGCATAGGTGCCGGGCAGCTGGAACTGCGCCATGTAATTGCTGTCGGTGCAGGCGCCTTCGGCTATGACAATATCGCCGAGATGCAGGTCGGGGTGCAGCGCGCCGGCGCTGCCAAAGCGGATAATGTTCTCTACATCGTAGAAATGGAACAGCTCATAGCTGTAAATGCCGATGGAGGGGATACCCATGCCGTGGCCCATAATGGAAACAGGCACGCCATGGTAGGTGCCGGTGTAGCCCAGCATCCCGCGCACAGTATTAAAGCATACAGGGATTTCCAGGTAGTTTTCGGCGGTAAATTGGGCGCGCAGCGGGTCGCCGGCCATCAGTACATTGGGGGCTATCTGGCCCTTTTGGGCAGCATTATGGGGTGTAGACATAAACAATTTCTCCTTTGCGTTTTAGTTTTTTCTCTATTCGCATTGTACCATATCCGCCCCCGGCAGTCGAGAGTTTTTTGCTGTTTCGCACAAAAAGTCCGGCCCCAGCCGTTGCGAAGCCTGTCGGAATATGATAGAATAAGAAAAAACCGGGGGAGAGAATATTTTATGAATACTATGGTGATCGGAATAGCGGGCGGTACTGGCAGCGGAAAAACCACCGTGACCGAAAAGCTGCAGGAATACTTTGGCGCAGATGTAAGCGTGCTGCACCATGATAGCTACTACAAGCGCCACGATGAGCTGCCCTTTGAAAAGCGCCGGCTGCTCAATTACGATCACCCCGATTCCTTTGATACCTCCCTGCTTATCGAGGACCTCCGTTCCCTTAAGGCAGGCCATACCGTCCACTGCCCGGTATACGATTATTCCATCCATAACCGCACCGACCGCACTGAGGAGGTTCATCCCACAAAGGTCATCATCGTGGAGGGCATCCTCATCTTTGCCGATGAGGAGCTGGCCAGCGAAATGGATATCAAAATCTTTGTGGATACCGATGCCGATGAGCGCATCCTGCGCCGCATCCTGCGGGATGTGCGGGAGCGCGGCCGCACGCTGGAATCGGTGGTGGAGCAGTACCTCACCACGGTAAAGCCGATGCACGAGCAGTATGTGGAGCCCAGCAAGCGCCGGGCGGATATCATCATGCTGCAGGGTGGCCACAATCTTGTCGCGCTGGATATGCTCATCGAGCGCATCCGCAGCCACATCGGCCAGGAGATATAAGCGCAAAGCGAAAAACAGGGCGTCCCATCAGCGGGACGCCCTTTCTGCATGTTTTTCAGTCTACCGATTTCATTGACTCGACCATATTGATCTTCTTCAGCCGGTAGTGCATCACCCAGTTCACCAGGAAGGAGAACAGGAAGGTGATGAGTGTCGCCATCAAAAAGCTCGGCCAGTAGATATTCCGCCCGAACATGATGGAATCCACCTCGGCTGTTGCCACCACAAAGCGGGTGAGCGCTGTGCCCAGCAGCAGGCCCAGCCCGGTGCCCAGTATGGTCAGGATGACGCTTTCCCGGTAGATGTAGGCGGAAACCTCACCATCGTAGAAGCCCAGAACCTTCAAGGTGGCGATCTCCCTTGTCCGCTCGGTGATGTTGATATTGGAGAGATTGTACTGCACCACAAAGGCCAAAAGTCCCGCCGAAACAATGAGCACCGCCACTACATAGCCCAGGTTATCGGTCACATTTTTGTATTGCTCCACCAGCTCCGCATCGCTGGAGATCATCTGCACCGTGCCGCCCGCCAGCAGCTTTTCGCTTGCCGCGGCCCAGTCGTCCCGGTCCGCCAGGTCCACTATCACGGTATTGTATTCCGGCGCCTTGCCAAAGACCTCCTCATAGTATTCCGCAGAGATATAGACAAAGTGTGAGGCATAGTTCTCGCTCACTCCGGCAATGGCCAGCTCATAAGTCCGGTTATCGCCGTCCCGCAGCGTCAGGGTATCTCCGGCTTTCAGCCCCAGCATGGTCGCCAGCTTTTCGGTGATGATGGCCCCCTCCCTTTCGGGAGTCAGCACTCTGCGGCTCACCCGCTCCTGCAGGCTGATAAAGTCGGTCAGCCGGGTATAGTCCTGGCTCACGGTCAGGTTCACCTCGTAACTGTGCCTTTCATCCACTGCGGTGATGGCCGCCCGGTACTGCGGCATCCACTCTTTAATATCGGGGTCGCTTTCCAGCTGGTCAAACAGCGCCTGCTCCTCTGCCTCATCCTCGGCGGAATACCCCGCTAGCAGATCATAGCGAAATACCTTCTGAAACTGGTTCTGCACGATGTCGTTGATGGCGTCCTTGAGGCCGTAGCCGGTCAGCACCAGGGCAGCGCAGCCCGCGATACCCACTATGGTCATCAGCACCCGCTTTTTATACCGGAACAGATTGCGCACCGTGACCTTATGGCTGAAGGAAAGCCGCCGCCAGATAAACGGCACCTTTTCCAGCAGCACCCGCTGTCCGGCCGGGGGTGCCTTGGGCCGCATGATGTTGGCCGGCATCTCACTGAGAACTCCGTGGCACACATTGCAGGTCACCAGGGTAACGCACCCCAGCGCCACTACCACACAGATGGCCGCCACGCCCCAGTGGAACGGGGCTTCCACCGGCGGCAGGTCGTACATGATGCAGTAGGCATCGTAAATGACGGTGGGGAACAGCTTGAAGCCCACGGCGAGCCCCAGCCCGCTGCCCAGTACTGTCGCGCTCAGCGAGTAGATAAGATATTTCTTTTGGATCTCCCGGTCGGTATAGCCCAGCGCTTTCAGCGTGCCGATCTCAGTGCGCTGCTCCTCCACCATACGGGCCATGGTGGTCAGGCACACCAGTGCCGCCACCGCCAGGAAGAAGACCGGGAAAATGGTAGAAATGTTATCGATTCTTGCGGCGTCATCGCCAAATTCGCCCACACCCAGTGCCAGCTCCTTGCGGGTATACAGGTACCACTCCGCCGGTGAGAGCTTTTCCAGCATTTTTTCGGCATCGGCCAGCTGCTGCTTGCCGCGGTCCAGCTCCGCTTTTCCGTCCGCTATTTTCTGCCGGGCATCGGCACTCTTTTCCTCAAATTCCTTTTCGCCGTCCGCCAGCTTCACCCGCGCTTCGGCCAGCTCCTTTTCGCCGTCATTCAGCTGCTTTTCGGCTTTCTCCAGCTCGGATTTATAGGTATCCAGCTGTTTGCGGCTGTCCTCCAGCTCTTTTTTGCCGCTTTCATACTGGGCGGTGCCGGCGTTTATCTGCTTTTCCATCCCGGCAAAATAGCTGTTGACGGCGGTCTGGGTGGCCTTTACCGTTTCCGGGGTGACATTGCCGTTTTTATCGTACAGCAGGTCCCCCAGGTTCAGCTTTTTGCCGTTTTGGTCGGTCAGCTCGTTCAGGGTGGGCTTCAGCGTTTCCGCCAGGATGGGCAGCAGCACCGACCCTTCCGAGAGATTCGCCATCCGCCCCAGTATCGCATTGATCTGCGCCTTGCCAGCGGTCAGCTGCGCCTTGGCGGCATCTACGGCCGCCATTTGCAGCTTGGCGGCCTCCAGCTGCTGCTTGCCCTCCTCGTATTTCTTTTCGTATTCCGCATACTGCTTTTTCTGCTTTTCCAGCTCGGCCCGGCCGTCGGTCAGCTCCTTTTCTCCGTCCTCGATCTGCTTGCGGGCATCCGCCAATTCGTTGGCGGCATCGGTCAGCTGCTGCTCGGCATCAGCCAGCTGTTCTTCGGCATCGGCTATTTTGTCCCGTGCTTCCGGTATCTTTTCATTCAGATAGTCCGCCATCTCCTCCATCCGGTCGTCGCCGCGGGCAACCCCCACCGGCTCCAGCGCCGCCTTGAGGGCCTTCGCCAGCTCGTCATATTCATCGGTGTAGCAGTTGAGGGCATCGCTGCCCTCGGCGGTCACATACAGCTCGGTGTAGTATTCGGCGGTAAAATTCTCCTCCGGCACGTAAATATAGGCGTCCAGGGAGCCATCCCCCACCGTGGTGCTGCCGCGGCGGTTCATATCCAGGTACATCGGGGAATTGACGATCCCCACGATGGTATATTCGGTGTGCTCCAGCTCATTTTCCAGGTCATCTGTTGGGTCGGCGCTGCCCAAAGAAAGCGTCTGTCCCAATTCAAAGTGGTACTTATACTGTATCTTCTCATCAATGACACATTCATCCGCCGCCTGTGGTAGCTGCCCTTCCAGTACCCGCAGCCGGTTCATGGTTTCGGGACTATCCGGGTTCTGGGGCAGGGAAAACACCCTCGTCAAGAAGTTATCGTGGCACAGGGTCAGGCAGTCCACATATTTCCCGGCATAAACCTGCTTTACACCATCCACCGCCGCTACGGCGGCCACATCGTTTTCACTGAATCCCAAAGTGGAGAGCACCTTTACATCCATAGCGTTGTAATCGATATAGTAATCGCTGGCGGTATCCCGCATGTCATCACCGGTGGCCCGCACCCCCGCAAAGAAGCCAACACCCAGCGCCACAATGAGCAAAATGGAACAAAAACGGTTCATGGTTTTACGCATGGTGCGCATGGTATCTTTCCGGAATGCTTCCGTCATAAATATGCCCTCCTTTCTTTTTGGCTTCTGCCGGTTCCCGCCTGGCGGACACCGTAAAATGGGCGATGGCTGTGTTGGCGCCTTGACAGGCATAAGCCCGCCTCCGCTTCGCTCTACCGGGCATCAGCCTGCCTGCGGCCCCTGCCTTGCCCTCCCCGCATTTTCCGCCGCCCGCCTTCTTACCACTCTATTGTGGCAATATCGGCAGGGTGGGGATTATAAATATTGCTGGCGACCTTGCTGTTTCGTATCGTAATGACTCGGTCGGCCATTGGGGTGATGGCGGTGTTGTGCGTCACTACGATCACCGTCATGCCGCCCTCCCGGCAGGCGCTCTGCAAAAGCGAGAGGATCTGCTTGCCGGTATTGTAGTCTAGGGCGCCGGTCGGCTCGTCGCACAGCAGCAGCTTGGGCCGCTTGGCCAGCGCCCGCGCGATGGAAACCCGCTGCTGCTCGCCGCCGGAAAGCTGCGCCGGAAAGTTATCCAGCCGGTGGCCCAGCCCCACGGCCTCCAGGGCCTCCGCTGCCGGGATGGGATCATGACAGATCTGCGCCGCTAGCTCCACATTTTCCAGCGCCGTCAGGTTTTGCACCAGGTTATAGAATTGGAACACAAACCCGATATCATGCCGCCGGTAGCCGATCAGCTGCTTGGGGGTGTACTGCACAATGTCATTTCCATCCACCAGCACCTGCCCCTCATCGGCGGTGTCCATCCCGCCCAGGATGTTCAGCACCGTGGTTTTACCGGCGCCGGAGGGCCCCACAATAATGGCGAATTCGCCCTTTTCTATGGTAAAATTGATGCCGTCGCTGGCCGCCGTCACGATTTCCCCGGTGCGGTAGCGTTTATATACATCCTTCATTTCCACAAATGCCATCCTGTCGCCCTCTTTCTCTCTCCCGGCTCATTTCTGGTTGCCTTTTTGTCCGGATTGAATTATACTGATTTTATCACTTTTCATTGGGGATTTTCAACTGCCCACCGGCAGCAGGAGCCCAAAAATTTGTTATTTAACGGAAAGTTTACATTCTGTCCGCAAAAGGGAGGAACTTCATCATGGCAAAAAGAGATTTGGCCGCCGAGCTGCTGCGGGAGTTGGGGCAGGACCGTACCCAGTACCACTCCGGGGAGGAGCTTTCCGTCCGGTTGGGCGTCAGCCGCACCGCGGTGTGGAAGGCTGCCTGCCGCCTGCGGGAGCAGGGCTATGCCATTGAATCGGTCACCCGGCTGGGTTACCGCCTTACTGCCCTGCCGGATGGTATGACAAAGGAACTGCTGGAGCAGTACCTGCCGCAGGGCAGGGGAGAGACCGTCATTTGCTACGAGGAGACCGATTCTACCAATACCCGCGGGATGCAGCTGGCCCTGGAGGGCGCGCCCACCGGCACTGTTGTGCTGGCGGATCGCCAAACCCACGGCAACGGCCGCCTGGGCCGCAGCTTTGCCTCTCCGGCCGGGCAGGGGGTCTATCTTTCCTACCTTCTCCGCCCGGATTTCGACCCTGCCGCTCTCAGCCTGCTTACCAGCTGCGCCGGGTTGGCTGTCTGCCAGGTGCTGGAGCAACACGGTCTAGCCCCTGCCATCAAGTGGCCCAATGATATCATCCTCGACCGCCGCAAGGTCTGCGGCATCCTCACCAAGCTCACCAGCGATGCCGAAAGCGGCACCATCAATGGCGCGGTCATCGGTATCGGCGTCAATGTCACCCAGCAGCCGCAGGATTTCCCCGAGGAGCTGCGGGATAAAGCCATCTCGGTGCGGGAAGCGGGTGCTGCCGTTCCCCGGGCCGCCATTGCCGCCGGTATCATCACCCGCCTGGATGACCTCTTCCTCCGCCAGCACATTCTTTCCCAACCGGCCGAAAACCTGATTGGGGAACTGACCCGCCGCAGCTGTACCATCGGCCGCCGGGTGGAGGTCATCAGTCCCACCGACCAGTATGAGGCGCTGGCCGTTGCCATTGCCCCCGATGCCGGTCTCATCGTTGAGCTGCCGGATGGTTCCCGCCGCACCGTTTCCAGCGGGGAGGTCAGCGTCAGAGGTCTTTTGGGCTATACTTAATAAAGGAGCTTCTCTTACTATGTCACACCCTACCGAGCGCTGTGAATTGACCAATCTGTGCATGATCACCGATGCCGAGAACCGTATCCTCGTGCAGGATCGTACCGATCCCAGCTGGCCGGGCATCTGCTTCCCCGGTGGCCATGTGGAACCCGGCGAATCTTTCGTCGCTTCGGTCATCCGCGAGGTACAGGAGGAAACCGGCCTTACCATTCAGGATCCCATTCTCTGTGGCGTCAAGCAGTTCCCACGGGAGGATGGTGCCCGCTATGTGGTGCTGCTATTCCGTGCCACCCGCTTCACTGGTACGCTTACTTCCTCCTCGGAAGGTAAAATGCTTTGGCTGACCCGCGAGGAACTGAAAGGCCACCACCTTACTTCCGATTTTCTCGAAATGCTCCGCGTCTTTGAGAATCCCACCCTCAGCGAGTTCTACTATTATCAGGCTCCCGGCTCCGAAGAATGGCTCCACTCCCTGCTGTGACCCACCGGCGGTGCGCCCCTCCGCTTTTGTCGTGCCGCACCTCCGTTTCGCTCCGGGCGGCCCTCCCCGCTCCGGTGCGCCCCGCCTGCCCATTTATCCCAATCCAAGAAAAATCCCCCGACCACACCCGGCCGGGGGATTTCCCTTCTCTATGCTTTATCGTGAAAGGAGTATGCTTAGTCTTTCTTGCGGAACTTTTCGGGCACCACATACAGCCCGCCGGAGCACTCCGCGATCTCCTCCAGGTTCTTGCAGGCCAGCAGGTCCTTGGTGGCCATGGCACGGTCAATGCCCAGATCCTCGGGATAGGCTACCTTGCCCGCCTTGCGGAAGGCCTCGATCTGCTCCTTGGTCACCATCTCCCCAAAGGGAGTGCCCTGGGCGATGGAAGCCAGCATCAGCTTGCGCTCCTCGGCGTCCTCAGCCATGTAGCAGTAGGCAATGCCCTGCTCGGTCACGGTGTGGCTCACATCCTCACCGTACACCATAATGGGCGGGGCCTCCATACCGGCGTCACGGCCGATGGCGATGGCATCCAGCTCCGGCACAAAGTTATTGCCCTTCTTGCCGCTGCTCTTCAGCATCTGAATAACGATCTTCTGACCGCCGTGCAGGGTGTCCTTGCCTTCAACAAGGCTGTGGTAGGCGGGGCTGCTGTGGCGGCGTCCGCCGGGGTTGTGGCCCATATTGGGTGCACCGCCAAAGCCGCTCAGACGGCCGGCGGTCACGGTGGAGGAGTTGCCGTAGTAGTCCATCTGAAGGGTAGCGCCCAGGAAAGAGTCAATGGCATACAGACCTGCCACCTGTGCCAGAGTACGGTTGCTGCGCAGGGTGCCGTCTGCACCGGTAAAGAAGATATCGCTGCGCTCCTCGGTGTATTTTTCCATGCCCACTTCGCCGCCAAAGGCGCAGATGCTCTCGACCCAGCCCGCTTCGATGGCAGGAATCAGCGTGGGATGGGGGTTCAGCACCCAGTTGCGGCAGATCTTGCCCTTCAGGCCAAGCTGCTCGCCGTAGGTGGGCAGCAGCAGCTCGATGGCCGCACCGTTAAAGCCGATGCCATGGTTGAGACTCTGCACGCCGTGCTTGGCATAAATGCCCTTAATGACCATCATGCCCATCAGGATATCGGCATCCTTGATGAATTGGGGGTCACGGGTGAACAGGGGCTCCATGGGGTAGGGCTTATCGGCAGGGACGATGAAATCTACCCAGCCGCCGGGGATATCCACACGGGGCAGGTCCTCTACGATCTCATTTACCTGCGCAATGACAATACCGCTCTTGCAGGCGGCGGCCTCCACCAGCGTGGGGGTCTCCTCGGTGCTGTAGCCGGTAAACAGGTTGCCGTCCTTGTCGGCCTTGTCGGCAGCCACCAGGCAAACATTGGGGATGAGATCCACAAACAGGCGGGCATAGATCTCCAAATAAGTATTAAAGTTGCCGATCTTCACCTTGCCCTCGGCCAGCATCTCGCTGAGTCGCTGTGCCTGCGTGCCCGCAAAGGCAAAATCCACCGTGCCGGCGATGCCCTTCTCGAAATAATCGAGATGCTCGCTGCGGGAAATGGAGGGAATGATCATGGTCAAGTCGTGCACCACTTTGGGGTCCACTTCCGCCAGAGAAGCCGCCAAGAAGGCCGCCTGCTTCTGATTGTCGCCCTCCAGCACCACCTTATCGCCGGGGTGAATGACCGCTTCCATCAGCTTAACGATGTTTTCAGTCGCTACGGTTTTGCCGTTGCACAGCGCAGCCGCCGCGTTCAGCCGCTCCTCTTTGGAACGGCGCTGTTTGTCCCAAGACATTGTAGAAGAACCACCTTTCACTTTTTCCCTAAAAAAATTATCGATTTATGGCCTATTAAGGCCATGTTAAGATAAAGTATAGCATTGACTTTCTATAATGTAAAATATATAATATGACTAAGATCAATAACACGCACGCTATATGCGCATTGCACGAGGTATCTTCATGGAAATCACACATCTGCGTTACTTCAAAAAAACAGCGGAACTGGAACATATCACAAAGGCGGCGCAGGAACTGCATGTGGCCCAGCCTTCTCTCAGCCGCACCATCAGCATGCTGGAGGATGAGCTCAAGGTCAAGCTCTTCAACCGCAAGGGCAAAAGCATCGAGCTCAATGAATATGGCATCATTGTTCTCAATCACACCAACCGCATCCTCAAGGAGCTGGAGGCCATCCACCGGGAGATCGACGATGCCCGGGAAAACAGCGTCATGAATGTCACCTTCTCCATGAATGCCGCTTCCACCCTCATCCCGCGGCTGGTGCGCGGCTTTAAGGAAGAACACAGCGATATCCGTCTGCACATCCTGCAGGAGGATCTGGTGGAGGATAGCGGCCAGAGCTGCGATCTCACCCTCTTCGCGGGCAGCCAGCCGGTTTCCGGCCCCTATTGCACTACCCTTATCGAAGAGGAGATTCGCCTGGCGCTGCCGGTCACCAATCCGCTGGCCCACTTTGATTCCCTCACCCTCGATCAGGTCTCCAAGGAGGAGTTCATCTGTCTGCAAAAGGGCAAAAATCTCCGCAGCATCACCGATGCCTACTGTAAAATGGCCGGCTTCGATCCCAATGTCGTCCTGGAAAGCGACAGCCCGGAAACCGTCCGTGAGCTGATCCGCGCCGGCATCGGCATCTCTTTCATTCCCATCCTCACTTGGCAGGATATGGAGGATGAACACATCGCCCTAGTACCCATTTCCACCCCCCACTGCCGCCGCTACATCAATCTTTCCTGGCGGGAAAGCAGCTACCTTTCCCCGGCGGCCATCCTCTTCCGGGATTATCTCATCAAGCACTTTGCCGAACTGGTCAAATAACCCTTTGTCCCCGCCGTCCGGCGGGGGCTTTTGTTCCGCATCGCCAAATCTCATCCGAAAAATTCGCAAAATCAAGAATTATTCCTGAATTTATGGTTGATTTTTCAATCGAATTGTCCTATGATATAAGAGTAATATAGTATTAAATGATAGGAGGTGCCGCTGTGTCGCATCTTTCCAAGGTACAGGTCGCCATCCGGGATATCGATGTACTGGGGGAGGCCCTGCGGGCCATCGGCCTGCGCCGCGTGGCGGAGGTTCCGGAAAACTACGAGTTTGCCGGGACCTTCAATACCTGCGATGTCATCGCCGTCAATGCCGTCAACCGCGTTATGGCTTTCAAATTTGTGGATGGCGAGGCCGAGCTCCATTCCAATCTCGAACCCGGCGATTTCGAAAAGACCCGGGATGAACTGCTGCAAAAGTACGCTGTGCTGCTCCTGCGCAAAACCGTGGAACAGGAGGGCAAATTCCAGGTGCGGGAGCAGGAAACCCTGCCCGATGGCACCGTCCGCATCAAGGTAGGAAGGTGGGTGTGACCTATGGCGGAACAGACTGTAACTTACCTCATCGGCAAGGATGGCAAGATCACCGTGGAGGTCAATGGCGTCCGCGGCCCGGCCTGCCGGGAGCTGGTAAAGGAAACCGTCGAAAAGCTGGGCGTGGAGCTTTCCGTCGAGCTCAAGCCCGAATACTTTGACCAGGCGGAGGAAAAGGAGCAGGAGAAAAACCGCTTCTAAGCCAAAGCGTCAGGAGAGGGGGGAGGCAGCATGGCGTCTGCGCTGTGGCTCGGTTCCATGGAACCGCAGTGGCTGGCTCCCTTTTTGTCCCTGCCGGTGCAGGTAATGGTCACGCCGGAGATGATGGTCCCCGTCCTGCCGGGCCAGCGCTTTTTTACTCCCTCGGATGATAGGGAAACGATCGCCGCAGCCCTTTCCAGCCGGGATATCTACTACCTCTCGGTCACCAATTGGGAAAGCGTCGTGATCCCCGCAAACCATGGCCGCCTGCTGGCTTTGGGGCAGGTCCCGCCGCCCCCCGGCAGCCCTGTGGGTTTTCTTGCTACCCCGCCGGATGAGCAGTACCCGGCCCTATGCCGCCTGCTGCCCCCCGCCGAACCGGAAACCCTCTACATCGCCGGTGGGGAAGTGCGCTGCTCCGTCTGGGAGGAGGACTACCTCCCCCTGCTGGAAAGGCTGGGCCGCCTATGAAGGTGGGTAAATTCTACCGCAACCGGGAGGAACGCTGCATCAGCGGCGGTACCGGCTGCGGGGTCGTCTATCTTTCCGGCTGCGATATGCGCTGTGCCTATTGTCTGGTTTACGGCATCTCCCAGGGGGGCAATGGTGTCACTTACACCCCGCGTCAGCTGGCGGAGCTGCTGCTTTCCCTCCAGCAGCGGGGCGTCAGTCATATCAGCCTCGCCAATGTGGAACCCTCCGCCGACGAGGTCATCGAAGCCATTGCCATCGCAAGGAAGCTGGGTCTTACTGTCCCGCTCTGCAATAATTTCAACGGCTATGCTCCGGCCGCCTTGACCGAGCGCCTGCTGCCTTATTTTCAGGCCTACATCATGGATTTCAAATACGCCGATGATGCCTTGGGCCAGCGCCTTTCCGCCGTTCCGGCTTATCCCGCCCATGCCCGGGCCAATCTGGCCCTGCTTTCCGCCCGCTATGGCTCCAACCGCTATGATGCGGTCGGCCTTTTGCAAAGTGGTGTACTGCTGCGGCATCTTATCCTACCGGGGCAATGGCAGAATACTGAGGACACCCTCCGCCTGCTGGCCCAAAATAATCCCCATGGCTACCCCTTGTCCCTCCTCCCGGATTTTGTCCCGGAGGGCAATACCGCCGCTGTACTGCCGCCGCCCTATACCGTCCCCCCGGAATGCCTGCGCGGCTTTACAGATCTTGCCCATTCGCTGGGCCTTTCCCTCCTGTAATTTCTGCAGCTTCGGCCGGTGAAAATCGCAAATGGCTGCGTTGCCCCCTCGCGATACATCAGTCCGCCTTTCGCCGGACAAGAGTATCGCGTCGGCGGCGCCTTGCCCTTTACCGATTTTCCCTCGTCCTCGCCGCTTACATCCCATCGCACTTACACTCCCTTTCCCGAAAGGAGAAAAAATATGAACTTCCGTGAAGAATTCAATCTGTCCATCCGCGCCCGCTGCGCCGTGCTGTATGTCACCACCCGGGAGGAGGAACGCCTCCTTTCGGTAGTGAAGGACTGCGCCGCCGAGCTGGAAAATATGCGGGTCGTCAGCTGGGATTTCGCCTCCGGCTTTGATGTCGGCGTGGCCGTGGGCAAGGGCAATCCCATCGCCGTGCTGGATTTCATCGCCAAAGAACCCGCCGATACCCCCATTCTCTATGTCCTCAAGGATTTCCACCGTTTCCTGGAGGACAATATGGTCTGCCGCATGGTGAAAAACCTTGCCGCCCAGCTCAAGCCCCAGCAGAAGAGCATCCTCATCGTCAGCCCGGTGTATAAGGTCCCGGAGGAGCTGACCTCCTCGGTCAGCGTGCTGGAATTCCAGCTGCCCACCCTGCCGGAGCTGCGGGAGTACATCACCAATATCACCCAGAATGTCGTGGTGGATATGGATAAGGAGGGCTTCGAGCAGTTTGTGCGCGCCTTCCAGGGCCTCACCATCTCCACCGTCAAGACAATCCTCTCCAAAGCCCTGGCCCGCAGCGGTAAAATCTCGCTGAATGACCTCCAGCTTGTCCTGGAGGAGAAAAAACAGGTCATCCGCAAAACCCAGGTGCTGGAGTTTTTCAATGCCGAAGAGACCATGGGCTCCATCGGCGGCATGGATGTCCTCAAAAGCTGGATCATCACCCGCGGCATGGCCTTTTCGGAGCAGGCGCAGCAGTTTGGCCTGCCCTACCCCAAGGGCGTGCTCATCGTCGGTATTCAGGGCACCGGTAAATCCCTCTGCGCCAAGGCCATCAGCCAGCAGTGGCACATGCCGCTCCTGCGGCTGGATGTCGGCCGGCTGATGGGCAGCTATGTCGGCGAATCGGAAGCCCGCACCCGTGAAATGATCCAGATCGCCGAGGCCATGGCCCCCTGCGTCCTGTGGATCGACGAGGTCGATAAGGGCTTTGCCGGCATCGGCGGCGTGCAGGGGGATAGCGGCGCCCAGGCCCGTGTGTTCGGCAGTTTGATCACATGGATGCAGGAAAAGAAATCCCCCGTTTTCATCGTCGCCACAGCCAATAATATCGAGCAGCTGCCGCCGGAATTCATGCGCAAGGGCCGCTTCGATGAAATATTCTTCGTCAATCTTCCCACCGAAAAGGAACGGGTGGAGATCTTCCGGCTGCACATCAGCCGCCGCCGGGATATCGCCGTCAAGAATTACGACCTGGCCGCCCTGGCCAAAGAGACCAAGGGCTTCTCCGGCGCCGAAATTGAACAGGTCATCAATGACGCCATGTTCCAGGCTTTCTCTCAGCAGCGGGATTTCACCACCGAGGATATCCTCGCCGCCATCCACAGCACCATTCCGCTCTCGGTCAGCTTCCGGGAGACCATCAATAAGCTCATTGCCTGGGCGGGCAGCGGCCGGGCCCGCATGGCCAGCAGCCAGCAGGAGGCCAATGAGTCCGCCGCGGGCGACCAGCTGTATTACAGCTACCAAAACGGCACAGGGGATGGCATCCAATGAAATCTTTCGCCAATGACCCCTCCCTTGACCGGGTCCTGCTCATCAGCCGGGAGGAAATGGGCGGCGCAGCGGGCGGCTTCGATCCGCTGCACCCGGTCTACACCCAAACCGAAGGCGCCGATCCCTTCACCTACCGCAATGACTTCTGCCACATGCGCCTTTTGGCCGATGGCACCGTGGAGCTGACTGAATCTGGCCGGCCCGCCCGCTTTGCGGAGGAGTGGCGGCGGCTGCTTTCCCAGCTGGCCGCCTGCCGCACCCTCACCGATCTGCGCATCTATGATTACGATGGGGATGAACCGCCCATGGCAGCCGCCCTTACCACCTATGGCCGCCTGCTGCTCTACGGCAATGCCGGGGAATATGCCCCGGCTGCCGGGTGGCAGGGTGTTGCCCGTGTTTTCTGGGATACCGATGGCTTCGGCGCCCTCTGCGAGGATGAAATGTTCCGCGCGGTGGGGGCCCTTTCGGCATTAGATGGCATCGGGGAGATCGAGGAAGCAGTCGGCTCGGCGCTGCCGGGGCATTGCAGTCCGGTGGCCTATCTGCTGCAAAAAAACGGCACCGTCACCCTCTTTGACCGCAAAAATAAGTCCATCCAGCGCCCGCGGGAGCGTGTGCAAAAAATAGCCCTTGTCCGGTACAATCCCTACGGTGTTTCCACCTGGGTCGCCCTTTCCAAGATCACCGGCCGCTTTTTGTGCAGCGAGCCCCGCGATTCCATCTCGGCCGATTTCTTCGGCGGGGATTACACCGATATTATCGCCCCCAACCGCTTCCGCCAAAAAATCGCAGATTTTGCCGCTGTGCCTCGCCGGTATCTCGCCGTCCTCTACCAGAACGGCTATCTGCGGGTGTTCGGCTCCGGCTACCACAGCGGGGATATCCTCTGCGAGGATGTCCGGGGTATTGAGCTGGAGGGGGAGGAGCTCATCGCCTATCTCCCCGCCGATCTTTCCTACGCCCCCGCCATCGATCTGGAGGAGCCGGAGGAGGGCGATACCCTTTCCCCGGCGGAAAGCATCGTCACACTGGGCCAGCCGGTGGATCTTCCGGCCATTCTCTCCCTGCTGCGGCAGCGGGTGGAGGGTTGGCGCCGGGCTGAAGAACTGGCGCCCCCTGCCGCCAAAAAGCCGGTGCGGGCCATCCGCCGCAGCGAAAGATACATCTACTTCCTGTACCGGGATGGCACCGTGGAAGCCGCCCTGCTTACCCACACCGGCCACAGCCCGCACGGTGAAAACGCCGTTTCCCACTGGAAAAATGTCCGGGAGGTCTTCCCCGGCCGCCACCAGACCTTGGCCCTCTGCGAGGATGGCTCTGTACTGGCCGCGGGCCGGGGCTATGGCCAGCCCTATGCCGTTTCCGCCTGGAAAAATGTCACACAGCTTTATCAGTCCTCCGGCCTGGCGGCCGCCGTTACCGCCGCCGGGACCGTATATGCCCAGTGGGCCGATACCAACGAGCCGGTGCAGGGCACCGAACAGTGGCGGCATATCACCCAGCTGGCCCTGGGGGATGATTTCATCCTGGGGCTGACGACCGCGGGCCGGGTGCTGGCTGCCGGCACCAATGAGGAGGTCACTGCCGGGGTAAAGAACTGGGCAAACATTACCCAGATCGCCGCCGTTTCCGAGGCGGCCGCCGCCCTCACCGGGGCGGGAACCGTCCTCTCCTGCGGGCACCCCCGTTTCCTGCGGTACCAGGGGATGGAGGAATGGCGTCACATCCGCCAGCTCATCGCTTTCCAGAACGGCGGCTCGGTTTTTGTCGGGCTGGATGACGAGGGACAGGTGCATTTCAGCGGCAAATGGAGCCATGGGGCTCTCTGCCGCACCGATAGCATCACCCCCGAAAAATGGTCGGGGCTTCGGCGCATCTGGCAGGAGGGCTACTACCTGCTGGGCGAAAAGCGGGATGGCTCGGTCATCTGGGAAAGCACCCCCACCGAACGGGCGGGGCTGCCCCCGGCTGATGACCATATCACCGACTGGACCGAGGTGACCGATTGGGTCATCGAGGGGGAATACCTCATGGCCATCTTCCGGGATGGCACCATCGGCTGGGAGGGCGCCCGCCGCCGCCCGGAGAAGCGCCGCATCACCGAGGGCTGGCGGAACATCCGCCGGTGCCTTTTGTGGAGCATCGCCGGGGGCCGCAGCAACGCCATGGCCGTGGATGCCGCGGGAAGGCTCTTTTCCGACCAAAGCGGCCCGGAGGGCGAGTTTTTCCGGCAGTTTACCGGGGTGCGCCGCATGGCGGTGTTCCAGCCCTTTTTGCTGGTGCTGCACGGGGAGATCCTCTCCTTTGTGCTGTTTGGCAAAAACGGCTTCGAGCGGCACGACCTGCCCCAGGTGGAGCAACTGCTGACCGCCGAGGAGGGCAAAACCGTGGTGGTCACCTTCACCGATGGCCGGGTGCGTTCCTTTGGCCGGACCCTGTACGATAGCACGGTGGACCCCGCGGCGAAAGCCGTCCGCTTCTACGGCGACCGCAGTGATTACCTCGAAAACGATACCGACCCGTTCCGCCACTTTGAGGGGGTCATCGGGCTGCAGGGGGCTGGTACGCCCTTTGTCCTCTCGGCCCATAATTCCAAAGTCAGCGAGAACTTTTACTCGGTGCAGCAGCTCATGTATTTTGCCGGCATCCGCTATGCCGCCGCGGTGGAGCCGCTGGGCGACCTGCTGCTGGCCGATGGCACCTGCCGCAGCCGCCGGGGCGATCTCTTTGCCAAGTGGGTGGGCATTATGCAGCTTTCCAGCTGTCCCACCCATACCGTCGGGGTCACCACCTTCCACACGGCCGTGGTCTACGGTGATGGGGAATACGGCAGCTGCAGCGTGGATGCCTATATGGGGATCGTCCAGGCCTTTGCCCTGCCCCATGCCACCGTTCTGCGCCAGGCCGATGGCACTCTGATCTCCCTCTGCGAAAAGCTGAGCGAGACCCCCTACGAGCCGCTGCCGGTCACATCGGGTGTGACCCAGATGGCGATGACCGGCAGTCATTTTGCCCTGCTTTGCCGGGATGGCAGCCTGTGGTGCTGTGAAGCCCAGGCCTTTGCTGATAAGATCCGCTGGCGGGGCAGCAGTGAGTACTACACCCGCCCCTGGGGCCCCTGGCAAAGGCTCTTTACCGATGCCACCCGCATGACCGTCACCGGCGAGGAGATTCGCATTTGGCGGCACGATACCCACTACAGCTACATGGAGCCTACCCTGGAGCAGAATACACTCTCCGGACAGGAACCAACGATTATACAGTAAGTATAAATCCTGCAAGGGGCCGGTCGGGGCGCAGCCCGACGCCCCGCAGGGGCGTCACCCGCCTCCGGCGGGTCGGCCGCTCCGCGGCCGGGGCTGCGCCCCGCGCCCGCCCTCCGCAAAATCTCAAACAAAGGAGAACCCCTATGGCCTTCAAAGACCTGCTGCAAAGCCAGAAAACCATCCGGGAGCTGAAAACCGAAACCGCCGCCCTGCGGCTGGAAAAGGCCGAAGCCGCCCGCCAAAAGGAACAGCTGGAGGCCCATGCCGCCGCCGTAAGTCGGGAAGCCGACCGGGAAGCCGCCGGCCGCCAGCGGGAGCAGACCGAAGCGGTGGAAGCCGCCCAAAGAGCCCTCTTTGAGGCGATGCGCCCCCTGCTGCTGGCCCTGCCCACCGCCCGGCGGGCCATTGCCCAGAACCCCGCGCTGCTGGCCAGGGATATGATCGGGATGTTTGCCCCGGTGGATGATTTTGTGGGGGCGCTGGGCCTTACCGTCATCGGTACGGTGGGGGAGGAGACCCCCTACGACAGCGCCCGGCACGATTGCCCCGCCCTGCTGGCGCCGGGCACTCCGGTCATTGTGGCGACGGTGGGCTATGCCAAAGGGGAGCAGATCTGGGTAAAAGCAAGAGTAAAGGAAGTGATCTGATGGAACGCTACGCCGTCGATTTCGGCACCAGCAATACCGTGGTGGCCCGCTGGAACTTTGCCAGGGAGGAGCCGCAGACCATGAGCTTCCCGGCCATCACCGCGCCGGGGAGCGGCGCCATGCCGCCAGTCACTCCATCCGTCCTCTACTACCGGGGGGAGGAAAGCTTCCTAATGGGCTACGAGGTCACCTCCCGCGGGCTGGATGATATCCGCAGCAGCCGCTATTTTTGGGGCTTCAAGCGGGGTCTTCTGCACCTCACCTCCCTCTACGAGGACCGCGGCCGGGAGTTTTCCGCCGACCATATCGCGCGGCTGTATCTCACCCGGCTGCTGGGCAATTTGGAGCTGAACGCCGATACCGTGGTCACCTTTACCGCCCCGGTCAATGCCTTTGATACCTACCGGGAGTGGATCTCCGCCTTTTTTGCGGAAAATTACCCCGATGTCCCTTACCGCCTGGTGGATGAATCGGTGGCGGCCGCCATTTCCTACGGCTCTACCCGGGCCGGTTCGGTGGTGTGCGTGGTGGATTTTGGCGGCGGCACCCTGGATGTTTCGGTGGTCCGCATGCCGGAATCCTTTGCCGGGGCGGCGGCCGGAGAAGCGGCCAAGGGCCGGGTGCTGGGCAAAGCCGGCGCCTTCCTCGGCGGCGATGATATCGACCGGTGGCTGCTGGAGGATCTGCTGATGCGGGCCGGCCGCACCGCCGAAGAGTGTGAGGAGATCCTGCCGCAGCTTACCACCCTGGCCCGGCAGATCAAGGAGGAGCTTTCCGCTCAAAGCGAGAGCAGCCGCAGCTTTTTTGATGCCGAGCATTTCAAGACCTACGAGTTCCGCTACACCCAGAATGACCTGCTGGATCTTCTGGAGGAGCACGATTTTTTTGTCACCCTCAATGATGTCCTCAATAACGCCGTCAACATGGCGGAAGCCGGCGGCATTTCCCGCAGCCAGATCGAGCGGGTGCTGCTGGTGGGGGGCACTACCCTCATCCCGGCGGTGCAGCGGGGCATCCGGGGCATCTTTGGCCGGGAAAAGGTGCAGTGCCACAAGCCGTTTGAGGCGGTGGCCCACGGGGCGCTGGCCTTCTCGCTGGGGCTCAATATCGTCGATTTCATCCAGCATTCCTACGCCATCCGCTACCTGGATTCCCTCACCAAGGAGCCGCGGTACAAGATCATCTTCAAGGCCGGCAGCGAATACCCCAGCGTAAAGCCGGTGACCCTCACCTTGTCCTCCTCCTTCCGCAATCAAAAGGCGATCGAGCTGATGATGGCGGAGATCGAGCACAAGCGGATGGGACGGGTCTCCTTTGATGCCGATGGACGGTTTTCTGCGGTGGATGACAGCAGCGATACCGTGCGGCTGCTCAATTACAGCAAAAATTCCGCCAATGCCGCCGTCATTGCCAAACTGGAGCCGCCCGGCACCCCGCTGGATAAGCGGCTGAATGTGGCCTTCTCCATTAATGCCCGCAAGGAGCTGACCGCCACCGTGCACGATAACCTCACCGGTCAGGATATCTATGTGGATATGCCGCTGGTGGCGCTGCGGTAAAGGGAAAAATCTTGCCTAAAAATTTACCCCGAAACCGTCACTTTGCCCCTCACTTTTTCGCAGCGATTCTGCTATAATAAACCCATAAGCAACCCACTACCCCTCGGGAGGAGGAACCGCATGAAAACCACAAAAACAGCCAAGGAAAAACTGGCCGGTCTGGTCCGGGTCATATCCATTCCGCCGGTGATGGTGACCGCCCTGCTGCTCATCCTGTATTTCTGGGGGCCGCAGCCCTTCTGCCCGGTCGGGGAGCTGGTCACCACCATTCTGCTGCTGGGCTTTGTGCCGGTGCTGGCTTATCCGGCGCAGCCGCTGTTCCCCCGCTACCGCAGCCGCGGCCGGGAGGGTCAGCGGGAGCTGGCGTTTGTCTTTACCGGGGTGGGGTATACCATTGCCTTTTTGTGGGCGCTGCTGGCGGGGGTCTCGCCGGAGATTCGCACCATCTGTGCCGGGTATTTTTTCTCGGCGCTGTTCCTTACCCTGTGCAACCGCGTGCTTCACAGGCGCGCCAGCGGGCACGCGTGCAGCGCGGCCGGGCCGCTTTTGTTCCTCATCTACTACTTTGGCTGGTGGATGCTGCTGCCCAGTATTGTGATCGGGTGGCTGGTGGCGTGGGCTTCGGTGGCACTTAAACGCCATACCCCCACCGACCTGCTGTGGGGCGCTTTGTGCAGCGCGGCGGGCTTTGCCATAGCGGTGCTGTGGTTCTAAGGCTTTTTGAAAGTCCCCCCACTAATACGGCAAAATTGCCCCTTTTTTGCAGTCCAAAGGTTAATATTTCACTTTTTTTAACGAAAAGTTTACAATTGAGCCCCCCAAAGGGGGCTTTTTTGATGGAGAGGTTTTTAATTTTCACCAGCTCGGTGAAAGGACATATTGTAAAAGGAACAAGTAAGGGGGCGCCCCCTCTTTGCAAAACGATCCACCGGATTATTTTGCAAATTCATCCCCCTGCGGAGTGCCCTCCGGTACAGGAAATTTCGCGCTCTGCACAGCGCGACCAAAGACCGCAAGCCTTTTGAAAAAGGCTTGACCGAAAACTTTTGCGGTCAGCTCCCTTTGGATTTGACTTAAAAGGAAAAAATCCCCCCACCCGATAGAGGTGAGGGGATTTTCTTTATTCTCAGTGGTCGCAGGTGGCGCAGGAGGGGCAGGCACCTTCCGCCTCTTCGCCCTCGTGGACATCCTTTTTGACATGGCCGACGATGGGCTCAGGGTCGATGCCCTGGCGGGTGTAGTAATCGGAAAGCGCGGCCTTGACCGCCTGCTCCGCCAGTACGCTGCAGTGCAGCTTGGCGGGAGGGAGGCCATCCAGCGCCTCCACTACGGCACGGTTGGAAAGGGCAAGGGCCTCATTGATGGAACGGCCCTTGATCATCTCGGTGGCGATGGAGCTGGTGGCGATGGCGGCGCCGCAGCCGAAGGTTTTGAACTTGACATCGGTGATGGTATCGCCATCGATCTTGAGGTACATCTTCATGATATCGCCGCAGCGGGCATTGCCTACCTCGCCCACGCCATCGGCATCGGGGATCTCCCCTACATTGCGGGGATTGGTGAAGTGATCCAGAACTTTTTCGCTATACATAGGCAATCTCCTTTACAGATCCTTGATTTTTTCCCAGACGGGGGACATGGCGCGCAGCCCCTCCACAATGGGCGGTACCTGGGCAATGATATAATCGATATCCTCCTCGGTGGTGAGCTCCGAGAGGGAAAGGCGCAGGCTGCCATGGGCGACCTCGTGCTTGAGGCCGATGGCCATAAGGACATGACTGGGATCCAGCGAGCCGCTGGTGCAGGCGGAGCCGGAGGAAGCGCAGATGCCGGCCATATCCAGCCGCAGCAGCAGCGATTCGCCCTCGATGCCCTCGAACGAGATATTAAGGTTGCCGGGCAGGCGGTGCTCCCGACTGCCGTTTAGGCGGGTCCTGGGCAGCTGCAGCAGGGAATCGATCAGGCGATCCCGCATGGCGGTGATGCGGGCCATGTTTTCTTCCAGGCTGGCGGTCGCCACAGTGATGGCTTCGCCCAGCCCCACGATGGAGGCAAGGTTTTCGGTGCCGGCGCGGCGGCCCTTTTCCTGTGCGCCGCCATCCATAAAGATATTAGGCAGGATGCCCTTTTTGACATACAAGGCGCCGACACCCTTGGGCGCGTGGAACTTATGGCCGGAGAGGGAGAGCATATCCACCCCCAGAGCCTTGACATCCACCGGGATGTGGCCGACTGCCTGGACGGCATCGGTATGGAACCAGGCGCCATGGGCGTGGGCGATAGCAGCCAGCTCCGCAATGGGCTGCACGGTGCCGATCTCGTTATTCGCCAGCATGATGGAAACCAGCGCGGTATCCTCCCGGATGGCCTTTTCCAGCTCGGCGGGGTCTACCAGGCCCTCCGGGGTGACGGGCAGGTAGGTGACCTCAAAGCCCTCCTTTTCCAGCGCCTTGGCGCTGTGCAGAATGGCATGGTGCTCAAATGCGGCGGTGATGAGGTGCTTTTTGCCCTTGGCGGTCCAGCGGCGCATGCTGCCCTTCAAGGCCCAGTTATCGGCCTCGGTGCCGCAGGAGGTGAAGTAGATCTCGCCCGGCTCGGCATTCAGGGCGGCGGCCACCTGGCGGCGGGCCTTTTCCACGGCGGTGCGGGCGGCACGCCCGATGGAATAAATGCTGCTGGGGTTGCCGTAGTTCTCCATCAGCCACGGGGTCATGGCCTCCAGCACGGCCGGCGTGACCGGGGTGGTGGCGGCGTTATCGGCGTAAACAAAGCGCTTTTCCACAGTGATACACTTCCTTTATCGTATATAGTACAGCCGGAAAATGTTCCCGGCTTTTTATCACGGCAATATAATATACCATATAAGTATAATTTGCAATAGGCAGAGGAAAATTTTTTCGGGGCCTGTGCAGGGTGCGGGAGCAGGGCGGCGGGGACGGGCCGCAGGCCAAATCGTCCTCCGGACGATTTCGGCGGGCAGAGCCCGCCGGCCCCGGCTGCGCCGGGGCGGCCTGCGGCCCCTCCCCCGCCCCCTGCACAAAATTTTCCGAAATGTGTTGCACTTTGCCCGGAAAAACCGTTTATTATAGTGAAGGGCAGCCGCCATCGGCAGGCTTCACAATATATTTACAATTTGTGGGTGGATGCTGCGTTGCAATTTGTATAAAATTTATGTTATAATACTGTAAGAATACAGCAAAATGACAACAGGGAGGGAACAACTTGACAACCTACAACAGCACCGCAAACTACATTTTCAATCTTGTCCTTCAGGTATTGCTAACGGCATACCTTACCTGGGAAATGCTGCTGTATGGCAGGGTCGGATGGGCGGTCGCCCTCGTCCTCGTCACCCTTGCGGCAATCGGCATCAATCTTTACATTTGGCTCAATGTGAAAAAAGGGCGGTTCTCCGCCCAAAAGGTAAAGCAGGGGCGCCTTACCATACTGGTGATTTTACTGGTTTCGCTGCTGTGCCTTGATGTGGTCTCCCGCACGGCGCGCGTTTCGCCGGAGAATCCCACCGTTTCCGCCGCCATCGGGCAGATCGTCCCGCAAAGCGATAAAACAAAGTGCATCAGCGTCAAGCGCAAGGGCAATACGACCTTTGCCGAGGCGGAAAAGGGCAGCCGTGATTTTTCCGCCATGGCGGCAGGCTGGACATTTGCCACCACGATAAAGGACGACGCCGCCGAGGAATTTTGGGCAGTGCTGGGAAAGACCGAGCTGACTCCGCATATCAATGCCTTTACCCTTACCGGCAGCGGCACCAAGTTCCGGGTGCTGTACCGGCTGGACTGGGCGGATACCGATGCACCGATGCTGTACCTCGGCTTGACCGCAGACGGGCAGATTTGGATCTTCCGGGAGCTTGTCCTGCCGCAGTTTGTGCCCGCCTGCCGTGTGCAGCTGGCAGGCGGCAGCGATGGCTTCCGGGCCCTGACGCAGGCTTATTCCGACATTTTGGCGGCACACCCCGCCTGATAACTTTGATACCACGCCACCGCCAGACGGTCGCAGCGCTCATTTTCCGGGTGGCCGGCGTGCCCCTTCACCCACACAAATTCCACCTCATGATACTTCAGCAGCGGCAGCAGCCTTTCCCACAGGTCTACATTCAGGGCGGGGCTGTTGTCGCTTTTTCTCCAGCCTTTTTTCTGCCAGCCGTACACCCAGCCCTTGGTCACGGCATCCACCAGGTATTTGCTGTCGCTGGTCAGCGTAACGCGGCAGGGCTGCTTCAGGGCGCTCAGCCCCTCTATGGCGGCCAGCAGCTCCATGCGGTTGTTGGTGGTCATCGGTTCCCCGCCGGAAAGCTCCTTTTCCTGCCCCTTGTACCGCAGGATCGCCCCCCAGCCGCCGGGACCGGGATTGCCGGAACAGGCGCCATCGGTAAAAAGCTGCACCTCTTTTTTTTCTGTCATGGTGTTGTTCTCCGTTTCTGTGCCATAATCTATATAAAATATTATAGCTCACTTGAGCCGGGATTACAACACAGGCAGGTATGTGCCCTGCCTCTTTTGCCGGTCAGCGCAGGGTGCACATTCGGCCGCAGGCCAAATCGTCCATAGGACGATTTCAGCGGGCTTTGCCCGCTGGCCCGCCTTCGGTGGGCGGCCTGCGGCCGAACCAGCCCCCTTGACAGAACCACATTTATGCAGTATAATAAAAACAGAACCAAAATATTTGTGCAAGATGCAATATTTTGTCGTGAATTAGGACACAAGATCGTCGGAACGGAATGGGCGGTCTTACATCATACATTAACCCAAAAATAAAAACAGAACCCAAATTTGAATTGGAGGTACACGAGTGACTGAAAAAAAGAATAATGTACCGGCTTCTGCCGAAGCACCCCGTAAAAAGAAGGACGGGGTCTTTGGGCAGTATTTCCGCAAGAGCCGCAGCACCAAAACCGCCGCCGAGATCGCGGCGGAGATCGAACGGGTGATGCGCAGCGAGGAAGCCGCCGCAGGGACCGCCTCCGCAGGAGAACGGCCCGTAAAATCAGCGGCCAAAAAGCCCGGCCAGCCCAAGGCTCCCCAGCAGAAGCCAGCGCAGGCCAAGGCCAAGAACGGCCAAAAGGGCCAGGGCGGCCAAACCGGCAAGTCCAAGCCCGCCGAGGAACAGAAGCCCGCTGCCCAAAAGGAGCAGAAGGCTTCTTCCGCCAAGGGCAAGGCGGAGGGCAAGCCCAAGCAGCAGCCCAAGGCCGCCGCGAAGAATGAGCCCAAGAAGCAGACCCAGCCCGCGGCGCAGAACAAGCCCGCCAAAAGCGAGCCTGCCAAAAAGCAGCCCGCTGCCAAGGGCGGCAGCAAAAAGCCTGCCGCTGCCGCGCAGCAGCCCAACCGCCGCACCCGCCGCGGCAACAAGGCCGACGGCACCCGCCGCCCCCCGCTCAGGATCATTTCCCTGGGCGGCCTGGGCGAGATCGGCAAGAACCTGACTGTCTTTGAGACCGAGCAGGATATCCTTGTTGTGGATTGCGGCTCCGCCTTCCCGGATGACGACCTGCCCGGTGTCGATCTGGTCATCCCGGATTTCACCTATTTGGAGAAAAACGCGGCCAAGGTCCGCGGCATCTTCATCACCCACGGGCACGAGGACCACATCGGTTCCCTGCCCTTCCTGCTCAAGCAGATCAAGGCCCCGGTGTACGCCACCGCCCTTACCATCGGGCTCATCAGCGGCAAGCTCAAGGAGCACGGCATCCTCAATCAGTGCAAGCTGAATACCGTCAAGCCCGGCGATACCATCCCGGCCGGCACCACCATGAGCGTCGAGTTCGTCCGTGTCAACCATTCCATACCCGATGCCTGTGCCTTTGCCATCCGTACCCCGGCGGGGCTCATCGTCCACACCGGCGATTTCAAGGTGGATTTCACCCCCATCTCCGGCGAGCCCATCGACCTGGTCCGCTTTGGCGAATTGGGCAGCGAGGGCGTTCTGGCCCTCCTCAGCGATAGCACCAATGCCGAAAAACCCGGCTCCACCCCCAGCGAGCGCATCGTGGGCGAGAGCTTTGAAAAGCTCTTTGAGCGTGCAGCCAATAAGCGCATCATCATCGCCACTTTCGCCAGCAATGTGCACCGCATCCAGCAGGTGGTGGATACCGCCGTCCGGTTCGGGCGCAAGGTAGCGGTATTCGGCCGCAGCATGGTCAATGTCGTGGCCATCGCGCAGGAGCTGGGCTACCTCACCATTCCCGCCGGCGTCCTCATCGATGCCGATAACCTGAAGGACTACACCGATGAGGAGATCGTCCTCATCACCACCGGCAGCCAGGGCGAGCCCATGAGCGCCCTGACCCGCATGAGCATCGGCAGCCACCGCAATATCAAGATCGGCCCTAATGACTGCATCATCATCTCCGCCACCCCCATCCCCGGCAATGAAAAAAGCGTGGGCAAGGTGGTAAACGAGCTGATGAAGCTGGGCGCCGATGTCATCTACGAGCGGATGTACGATGTGCATGTCTCCGGCCACGCCTGCCAGGATGAGACCCGCCTGCTGCTCTCCCTCACCCAGCCCCGGTTCTTTATGCCGATGCACGGTGAATACAAGCACCTGATGAAAAATGCCGGCGTTGGCGCCAGCATGGGCATCCCCGCCGAGCATATCATCATCAGTGATATCGGCAAGGTAGTGGAAACCGATGGCGTGGATATGAAGATTACCGGCATGGTGCCCAGCGGCCGCGTGCTGGTGGATGGTCTTGGCGTCGGCGATGTGGGCAGCGTGGTGCTGCGGGACCGCAAGCTGCTGGCCGATGACGGCCTCATCGTGGTGGTCTGCGCCATCAATGACGCCACCGGCGAAGTACTGGCCGGCCCGGATCTCGTCTCCCGCGGCTTTGTGTATGTACGGGATAACGAGGACCTGATGGCCGATGCCACCGTGGTGGTGCGCAATTCCCTGGAAAAGTGCAAGCTGAACGGCTTCCGCGATTGGGCCACCATCAAGGGGCGCATCCGGGATGAGCTGGGCGATTTCATCGCCAGCCGCACCCGCCGCAAGCCGGTCATCCTCCCCATCATCCAGGAAGTATAACCCCCATCCCCCGGCACTGTCCGGGGGATTTTTGTCGAATATCCCTACCATCAAGTTCCATTATTAGAAAATTTACTTCAATTTCCCATTAAATACTTGACATTATTAGAAAATTTACTTCAATTTCCCATTAAATACTTGACATTCGTCTTAAAATGGAATAACCTTAACTTACCAAAATAATCGCCCCGGGGCGATTCGTGTTTGTCTGCAAACACGAATCCACCTGCGAGGCAAGAGCAAAGGAGAGGTTATACAATGAAAAAGTTTTTAAGCCTTGCGCTGGCAGTTTTAATGCTGGCCGTCATGCTGCCAATCACTGCGCTGGCGGATGAACCAAGCAGTAGCATTGATAGTGCTAATATTACTCATGCTGGCGGCAACTTGAAAAATGCTGTTTCCCTTGAACTGAAAGGCGTTACCTTCACTGAGAGCGTTGCGGTTAAACTGTACAGTGGCGAGACCCTGCTGACCACTGCCACCTTGCAGGGAGTAAAACCCGGCAGCTATGGTTTCCTGACCTGCTGCATCGCAACCGAGACTGCTGACGAGTGCTGGCCTCTGACCCCCTGGACTCCCAGGGATAATGTCGTCCCCGACAAAGCTGTCCTGTTTGTCGATGGCAGCAAGCTGGATGAAAAGACTTTCACGCTGAATGCCGAAGATTGGGCAGCCCTGCCCGGCACGGTGCTCCCCTGCAGCATCGAGAGCGCCATCATTACTCGTGAGAACAGAGTCCTGAAAAATGCTGTTTCCGTTGAACTGCAAGACGTTACCTTCAAAACCAGCGTACAGGTGAAGCTGTACAGCGGCGATACTCTGCTGACCACTGCCACCTTGCGGGGAGTAGATCCCGGCTACCATGATTTCCTGACCTGCTGCATCGCTACCCAGACTGCTGACGAGTACTGGCCTCTGACCCCCTGGACTCCCAAGGACGATGTTGTCCCCAACAAGGCTGTCCTGGTTGTCGATGGCAGCGAGCTGGCTGAAAAGGCTTTCACGCTGAATGCCGATGCGTGGGCAGACCTGCCCGGTACCGTGCCCCCCTCTAGCGGCACCATCGTCATCATCCCCGACCGCACCGAGGACACCCCCAAGACCGAGGACCAGAAGAACCCCTCCACCGGCGCCAATGATGTCGTCGCCGCGGCCGTGGCTCTCATGGCCGTCTCCGCGCTCGGCATGGCTGTCCTCTCCCGCAAAAAATAAGCCATCCCCCTCATTTTGGGAGCCCCTTCGGGGGCTCCTTTTTCCTGTTATTTTGCTGTAAATATAGCCCAGCATTTAGTCGAATCTCACCCATATTTTCCCGCAATTGTAAATTTTCCGTGAAAAAAAGTGAATTATTAACCCCTCATATGCAAAAAAGGGTCGTTTTTGCCGTATTAGTGGAGGGACTTTTCTCCGCCAGGTTTTACGGTTTGTTCACACCGCCGCCCCAAACTGTGGTATAATATTCCCAGAATCCCCCGAAAGGAGTCCCAAAATGAAACGCAGATTTTCCCTTTTCGCCCTGCTGCTGGCCCTGCTGCTGGCCCTCTCCGCTTGCAGCGGGCAGCCTTCTCCCCAGCCCCAGCAGCCCCTCACCACCCTGCAGGAGCTGCAGGAGCTGCTCACCAGAGATTATATCGTCGGCTACCTCTGGTACTGCGATGGCCTGCCGGAGCAGGGCGAACTCACCGAGGATGAGTACCTCCCCGTGGACCCTGCGGGCGGCTATGCCACCCTCGCCGATTTACAGCAACTGGTAGAAAAAACCTACACGCCCGCGTGTGTGTCCGCCCTCCTGCAAAATGCGGATACCCTCGGCCGCCCGCGTTTTGTGGAGCGGGAGGGCCGCCTGTATAAAAGCAGCCGGCCGGTTTTCAGCCGCTATTACTGGGATTACGATGCCGAAAGTGTAACCATCACCGAAGAAACTGCCGAAAATCTGACCTTCACCGTGACGATGCAAAACCTGCACACCGGCGAAATGCTGCCCCTTACCCGCACCGCCCAAAAGACAGCCGAAGGCTGGCGCCTGGCCGAAGTGGGCATCCCTGCGGCGGAAGCCGACCTGACCACAGCCGCCGCCGAGGAGACCCGTGCCATCGCCGAAAAATTTGTGGCGGCCTTGGTAGAAAATAACATAGAGACCATCGCGGCGTGCGCGGGCGAGGCCCCGGAAACCTACCAGAACTGGCGCGGCATGAGTATTCCCACCGCCGAAATAACCGAAACGCTGGAGGAATATGACGGCTGTGGCCGGTACCGGGTGCACATGGCGGTAGAAAACGCCTTTGGCGTTTTTGCCAAGGGGGAGGAGGATTATCTCCTCATCGTGCAGCAGGAGCAGGGCCAGGAGACCCCGGTGATTTGCTACTACGAGCCGATGGAAAAGATTGCCTATAATTACAGCGAGGACAGGGATGACCCCGCCTGTGAAATGGCCCTATTGTTCCTGCAGGCGGAGGGCGGCATGCGATTTAACGGCAGCTTTTGGCTGGACCGCGCCACTGCCACCGACTTTGCCCTGACTATGCTGTATGCCGAAAATGAGGGCAAGACCGCCTTTACCGCTGAGGAAGTGACGGCCGCCGCCCAAAAGTATATGGGGCTGACCGGCTTTGCCCCGGATGAGAGCTATCTTGGTGCCGAGGGGTACATTTTGCCGGGCCGGGCGGCCCGCAGCATGCCCCACCTGCTGCTATGGCCCAGCTACCAGGACGGCAGCGGCCGGACGCTGGTGAAGGCCGAGATTTACAGCGACCACCTGAATACCCAGAACTGCCAGGGGTATCTTTTCGCTTTCTACGCCAATGAGGACGGCAGTCTGCGGCTTTCCTCGGTGACCTGAGGAGGGCGGCAGGGGGGCGAGCGGAGCGAGCCCGCAGAGGGACAGGCCCTGGATAGGGGCAGGGCGGGCCGCAGGCCAAACCGTCCCCCAGTGGGGGGCGGTTTCGGCGGGCGGAGCCCGCCGGCTCGCCAAAGGCGAGCGGCCTGCGGCCCGGACCCGCCCTCTGCAGGGGCTGGACGAGAATTTCCCGCGGAAACCGGCAGTAGACGGGCTGCTAAGAATCTTCATCAAAACTTAAAAAAGCCGGGCGGAAATATGGTGCGAACCGGCTTTACATCCCACTGGCAGGTGCTATAATAGACTTATCGAGATCAGACAAAAAACTGGACGAAAAGGAGACCCAGCCATGAATCGATCCTCGCTGAAGAGCGGCATATTCCTTATCACCTACGGCATTGTGCTGTACCTGGTGCTGTCCCATATTGGACTGGTAGCAGGGGCCGGCAGCTACATCATGACGGTACTGCGGCCGGTCATCATCGGGGTGGTCATGGCTTATGTCATCAACCTGCTGATGCGCCCGATGGAAACCAAATGGCTGGCCGGGCTGTGGCGCCGCTGCCCCCGCCTGGCACGCGGCAAGCGGGGCCTCTGCATCGTCCTTTCCATCCTGGGTGTGCTGGCGATCATCACGGCCCTGTGCCTGTTCATCCTGCCGCAGGTAGGGGAAAGCCTGCTGAGCCTGGCCAACAGCATTCCCGGTTATCTCGCCGATGCCGGTGACTTCTTCAACGGGCTGGAAAGTCGGCTGGATATGGAAAACGAGATCATCAGCTACCTGTGGAAGCAGGGGGAAGAGCTGATCAATCAGTCCGGTACCCTCATCAAGAACTTTGTTGGAAGCGCGGCGACATGGCTGCTTTCCTTTGTCACAGGTCTTGCCAGCGGCATCATCAATGGCTTTTTGGGAATCATTTTCGCCATCTACATTCTGGCGGATAAGGAACACCTCAACTACATCTACCACCGGCTGCTGCGTGCCCTCTTCAAGGACAGCATCCGGGAGCGGATCGAGTACATCGTCCGCAAGATCGACCGGGCATTCGGCGGGTTTATTTCCGGCCAGCTCATCGAAGCGTGCATCCTGGGGAGCCTGTGCTTCGTCGGGCTTACCATCGTGGGGCTTTTTGTGGGCGGGATGCCCTATGCGCTGCTCATCAGCGTGCTGGTGGGCGCCACCAGTATCATTCCCATCCTGGGCGCTTACCTCAGTGCCATTCCTTCGGCGCTGCTCATTCTGCTCATCGACCCAGTGAAGGCGCTGATTTTCGTCATCTTCCTCGTTGTTTTGCAGCAGTTTGAGGGCAATGTGATCTATCCCCGTGTGGTGGGCGGTTCCATCGGCATTGGTGGGATGTGGGTGCTGCTGGCCCTGACGGTGGGCGGCAACCTGATGGGCATTACCGGCATGGTGCTGGGGATCCCGGCCTTTGCGGTGATTTATGCCCTGGTGAAGGAATTCTGCGATAAACGCATTGCCGCGAAGGACGCGGCGGCCAAAGCGGCTGCCCCGACGGCGGTGACGGAAAAATCCACGGAGGGCTGAGCCGGCAAGTGAATACAGCACCGGAGGGGCCTGTGGGTCTCTCCGGTGTTTTGGCGTTTTTGAAAGCCGGCGGGGTGGCAGGGGACGGGCCGCAGGCCCGGCGGCGCAGCCGCCGCAGCGGGCGGAGCCCGCTGAAACCGTCCGGAGGACGGTTTGGCCTGCGGCCCGGATCCGGAATTTTGCAGGGGCCAAAAAAGAAAAGCCCACCCGGCAAAAGCGGGCGGGGCAGATTATTTTTCGGTTAGGGAGCGGCCGCAATGGGGGCAGGTATTGCCCCGTTCCCGGCCAAGATGCCTGCCGCAGTGGGGGCAGCGCAGCACCGCAAAGTGGAAGGCTGTGGCGGCAAGTCCCAGCAGGATCACCGCGCAGCCGAGGAAGAAGTTATTGGACAGGGTGAACAGCACGGCGCACACCAGCATGGCGATGACCAGGCCATCGAACAGGCGGCGGGCGGCGGCAAGGGGCATTCTCTTCATGGGCGCATCTCCTCCCAAAAATCCGGCAGCGAGGGGCAGCAGGCCTCATCGCTTTGGATGGTGAGGGCGGCGAGACGGGTGCCTGCGGCCACGGCCCGGCCCAGGGAAAGCCCGCGGGTGAGCCCCGAAACGACGCCGGAGAAGAAGGAATCTCCGGCACCGGTGGAATCTACCATCTCAACCTTATGGGCGGGACAGTGCCCGGCATCGCCGGTGATGCTATCGTAGTAGACGCTCCCCGCGGAGCCGAGGGTGACCACCATGCTGCGCAGGCCCATGCCGCGGCCGTAGTGCAGGATGGTCTCTACGGCGGCTTCGGGATCGGCACGGGAAACGGGGTGGTGCAGCAGCCGTTCGGCCTCGATATCATTGCAGATGAAGCAGCGGGTGTGCCGCAGCAGGTCCGGCCGGCGCTGCACCATGCTCATATTGGCGGAGATGCAGTAGAGATCCTTCCGATACTTTTGGCACAGTGCTACGATCCATTCGCTGAGTGCTTCGCCCATATCCATCTCCAGGCAGACGCTATCCGCCCCGGAGACAATCTCCTCGCCCCTTTCCTGGAGGTAGCGGGCCAGCGGCTCGGTATCCGGCATCTGGCTGGTGCTGCCGGCCAGGTCGCCCTTTTCATCCATCACGGCCAGCCACAGGCCAACGCCGTTCTGCGGGACGCGGATGCTGTACCGCAGGTCGATCTTTTGCGCTTCCAGCCGCTCCATCGCCTCCCGGCTCATGGGGGTGGTATCCCCCAGGGTGACGAAGGTGACCGGGCTGCCGATGCGGGCCATGTCCTCGGCTACATTGCGGGCCACACCGCCGTGGACAAAGCGGATGCTGCCCAAATTGGTGCCGGTGGCGTGGTACTCCCCGAACGGGAAGCCCTTGATATCGACAAAGATGACGCCCATAACGACGGTGCCTGGCATAGCGGTATTCCTCCTTGGCAGGTGGTGGGGTGGATGGAGAGGCGGCGGGACGCGGGAAGGTGCACGGTCAGGCGGCACCCCGCAGGAGTCAGCGCCCAGATGGTTTCCCTAAAGGATGAGCTGGTGGGGGTGTGAAGGGTGTGGAATGCAGGAATGGGTGCGACCAAGTGGGCGCCCCGCAGGGGCGGCGGCGCAGCCGCCGTAACGGGCCCGAAGGGCCCGTACTCCCGCCCCCGGCAGGGGGCGGGAGCCCTGCGGGGCGTCCGGCCTGCGGCGGGCAGGGACCGATGGAGGACACTGCCCTATACTGTGGGATATTGTAGCACATTTTGCGGGGAAAAGGAAAGCCCTGCGGATGGAAAACAGAAGAAAAATGTGCGATTTTGCCGGTGGGGTGAGCGGATGGGTTTTCTTTTGGGCGGGGATGTGATAAAATAATAGCCATTGTATAGCCTAAAAGGAGGAAGGACCGGTGCGAAGCGTATTGATGGTGTGCCACGGCAATATCTGCCGCAGCCCGATGGCGGCCACCTTGATGCGGGTGATGGCAGAAGCGGCCGGCTGGGACGATGCCCTGTGGGTGGATAGCTGCGGGGTCAGTGACGAGGAGGAAGGCGACCCGATGGACCGGCGGGCGGTGGCGATGCTGCTTTCCCATGGCATTCGGCCGGCCCCGCATGAGGCCAGGCGATTTTCCCGCGGCGACTATGCCATGTACGATGATATCCTGTGCATGGAGGAGCGCAACCGGCGGGGGCTGCTGCGGCTGCTGGGCGGCGACCCGGAGGGAAAGCTGCGGCTGCTGCTGGACTACACCGATGACCCCCATGATATAGAGGACCCGTGGTACAGCGGGGACTTTGAGAAGGCGTACCGGGAAATACGGGAAGGCTGCACCGGCTATCTGAAGCAATTTAGAGTAAAGTAAAAGGAGAACCCCCAATGATGAAAATGAGCAAGAGAATTTTGGCGGTGCTGCTGGCGCTGCTTTTGCCGCTGCTGCTGGCGGTGCCGGCACTGGCGCTGGATAGCTATGAACTATTTGCCCGGTGGGAGCAGGATGGCTACCCCGAGGATGTGACTGGTGTTTTTTATAATACCGAGACCAAGTGTCTGGCGGTGGTGCTGACCGAGAACACCGAGGCCCGGCAGAAAGAGCTGCGGGATACCCTGACCGATGGGGAAACGCTGACCTTCTTTGCCGGGGAGTACAGCCATGCCCAGCTGGCGGAGTGCGCGGCGGCCATTACCAAGGATATGGAAGAAAACGGGCTGGCCGGGACGGTGAGCATCGGCTGGGGAGCGAACGGCGGCTACGGCCCGGAGGGGAAGGATTTCCGGGTGGTGATAAAGACTGAAACGGCGGAGGTGGCTGCCCTGACTGAGCGCTATGCCGAGTATGACAGCATGGTGGCGGTGGAGGAGAATACCGAGCCGGTGGTGCCGGATGCACCCGTGGAGCCTGAAAAGCAGGGGCTTTCCGACTGGGGAATCATTGGAATCGCGGCAATCGTGGCGGTGATGCTTATCATTGTTATCACCGTGGCGGGCAACAAAAAGCGCGCCAGGAAGAACGGGGAGCATGGAAACATCCAGCTGTAAGGATGTGCGGAAAACGAAAAAAGACGGCTTTGCCCGGGGGCAGAGCCGTCTTTCTTTATTTGGGGATTGGAGCGGGGGAGAGGCGCCCGGAAATTCGCAGCGGCGGGTAACAGGCTCCTCAAATTTTTCCACGCCGTTTATACCGCCGCAGCGGGTGCGCCCCCCGCAAGAACGCATGGGCGGGTGATGACATTTTTGATGCGGACGATCTGCCGGATAGGTTCATTTGGATAGATGCCGGCGGGGCTTGGGCCTGTCATAGAGGCAGTCTCCCTTTGGGAAAGTGAGAGAGGCTTACCGTGTGCTTCGGCGCTCCAGCACGGCGATGTTTTCGATGTGCTCGGTGTGAGGAAACATATCCACCGGCTGGAGGAGGGTGACGCGGTAGCCGCCCTTTTGCAGCAGGGCCAGGTCGCGGGCTTGGGTTTCCGGGCAGCAGCTGATGTAGACGATGCGGCGGGGGGCCATCTTTACCGCGGCGGAGAGGAATTCCGGGGTGCTGCCGCTGCGGGGCGGGTCCATCAGCAGGATATCAATGGAGAGCTTTTCCGCGGCGGCCGCCTGCATCCATTCGGTGGCATCCGCCGCCACAAAGCGGATGTTTTCCACCCCGTTTTCCTTGGCGTTGCGGATGGCATCCCGGACGGCGGCGGGATTCTGTTCCACCCCGATGACCTCCCGGGCGTCCGCGGCGGCGATCATCCCAATGGTGCCGATACCGCAGTAGGCATCCAGCACCCGCTCCTTGCCGGTCAGGCCGGCGGCTTTGATCGCGCGGCGGTACAGGACCTCGGTTTGGGCGGGGTTGATTTGATAAAAGGACCGGGGCGAGATGCGGAAGGTCATGCCGCAGAGGGTATCCCGGATGAAGCCGGGCCCGTAGAGTGTCTGTTCCCGGTCGCCCAGCAGCACGCTGGTGCGGCGGTTATTCACATTCTGCACGATGGTGGTGATCTCCGGGTGTTCCTTTAGAAGTGCCTTGATGAAATTCTGCCGGGAGGGGAACACCGGGCTGGCGGTCACCAGCACCACCATGACCTCCCCGGTGTGGATGCCGCGGCGCACCAATACATGGCGCAGGAAGCCGGTGCGGGCGTCCTCATCGTAGGGGGCGAGGCGGAAGGAAGGCAGCAGCTTTTTGATGGTGACGATGATGGCGGTGGCGTTTTTATCCTCGTTCAGGCAGCTGTTGATATCGACAATGCGGTGGCTGCGGGGCTCGTAGGTGCCGGCAATGACCTTCCGGGAGCGGTCCAGCCCGAAGGCGGCTTCCACCTTATTGCGGTAGTAGCAGGGGCTTGCAGCCCCCAGGATGGGCAGGAGTTTCCCAAAGCGGGAGAGGTGCCGGCGGGCAAGCTCCTGCTTATGAGCCAATTCCTCCTCGTAGCTCATGGCAAGCAGCTGGCAGCCGCCGCAGCGCCGGGAATAGGGGCAGGTGAGTGATGACATGGTGGGGTCCTCCTTGGGACGGGGAAGGATGGTTGGTACGAGGGGTTGGCTCCGGCGGGCGGCCTGCCCGGCCCCTGGCCGGGCTGCCGGGCGCCCCGCAGGGGCGCCCGGTGCGGCGCGGAGCGCCGCGGCCGCCCGCCGTGACCAGCCCCCTGCGGAAATTTGGCGGGGGCGCTGCCGCGGCAGCGGGTCACCGCAGGGTCTTTAAGTAGGCAGCATAGGCCGAGGGAATGGGATAGCTTGCGAAAAGCTCCGCCACGGGGATGGAAACGCACCCGCCCCACAGTGGGGTCTCGGGCGGCAGTTCCACACGGTAGCCCTGCATCTGCCATTCAATGTGGGTAAAGATGTGGGTGGCCGGGCCCAGCGGGGTCACGGCCTCGGTGGGGACGGAGAGCAGCTCCGCGACCTCGGCGGAGGTGTGCAGGCCCGGCAGCGTGGGGAATTCCCACAGGGAGGCGAGCAGGCCGTCCGCGGGGCGCTGGGTGATCTGTACCTCTCCCGGGCGGCACAGCAGCAGTACGGTTTTTTCCTCCTTGCGGCGGCGGGGCTTTTTCTGCCGGGTGGGCAGGGCAAGCTGCGTCCCGGCGGCGCAGGACTGGCACAGATCCCGCACCGGGCAGCTCTCGCACAGGGGGCGGCCGTTGGGCAGGCAGATGAGCGCGCCCAGCTCCATCAGGGACTGGTTAAAATCCCCGACCCGGTGCTGCGGCAGCACCTCCCAGACGATTTGCCGGAATTCCTTTTTTACGGCGGTATCCTCAATGTTGCGGGCGTCGTTCATGAGGCGGGCGGCCACCCGCAGCACATTGCCGTCCACGGCGGGGACACGGATATCGAAGGCGATGGAGGCGATGGCACCGGCGGAGTACTCTCCCAGACCGGGCAGGCGGCACAGTGCCGCAAAATCGGCGGGCAGCTGGCCGTTATGTTCTTGCATCAGCTGGATGGCGGCTTTTTTGAGGTTCCGTGCACGGCTGTAATAGCCCAGTCCTTCCCACAGCTTGAGGAGCTGCTGCTCCTCCACGGCGGCCAGGGCCGGGATATCCGGCAGGGCGGCGGTAAAGCGTTCGAAGTAGGCAATGCCGGCCTCCACCCGGGTCTGCTGCAGCATCACCTCGGAGATCCAGGTGCGGTAGGGGCTGGGCTTCTCCCGCCACGGCAGGATGCGCCGGTTTTCATCGTACCATTGTAATAGCTGCCCGGGCAGGGCGGCGGGTAATTGCGGCATAGGGGCCTCCTAAATGGAAAGTAATATCATATTGGATAATTGCGGTTAAAAATACAGTATGTATAGTGCGGATGGGCAGGGTTCCGCAAGGGGGAGGGGAGGCCCGGCGCGGGCTTGTCCAGCTGTAATATCTTATTCTTAGTATACCACAAACCCGCTCTTACGGCAACGCCCTGCCAATTGACACCGATGCCGTGAAATGCTATGATAAAAGCGGTATTTTATCTGAAAAACAAGGAGGCAATTCTGCCATGTCTATTCGCGACGCCTACTATTTCGCACTGCTGGAGGTCCATAATGGACGCCCCATCAGTGTTAAAACCTGCTTTAAGGGGCAGCAGGGCGATCTGACCACCCTTTCCCGCACCGTGTGCCGCTGCCAAAAGCAGCCAGACGGCTCCCTGCGGCCGGAATACGGCTTTGATGACGAGGAGAACGCCAATTGCTTTATCGATCCCCTCACCCCCCGGGAGCGCCTGATCATCCTGGGTGGCGGGCATATTGCCCAGCCCCTGTGCGAGTTTGCCGCCAGGTGCGATTTTTCGGTAACCGTGGTGGATGACCGCATGGATTTCGCCAATGAGGGGCGCTTCCCCCTGGCGCGGGAGGTTATCTGCGACAGCTTTGAGAATGCGATCAATAAGCTGCACATCACCCCCTACGATTTTGTTGTGGTTATCACCCGCGGCCACCGGCACGATGCCAACTGCCTGCGGGCACTGTTCCAGCAGCGGGAGCCTGCCTATCTCGGCATGATCGGTTCCCGGCGGCGGGTCCGCGGCCTTTTGGATATGCTGAAGGAGGAGGGCCTGGACGAGGAGCGCCTGGGCCAAATCTGCACTCCTATCGGGCTGGCCATCGGGGCAGTTTCCCCGGCGGAGATCGCCATTTCGATCCTCTCCCAGGTCATTGAGTACAAGCGCCTGCACGGCGGCATGAACCGTGCCATCAATACCTCCGACCTGGATCTTTCGGTGGTGGAGCAGCTGATGCAGGTGCAGGAGCCGGTGGCGTTGGTCACGGTGGTGGAAACCAAGGGCTCCACCCCGCGCGGCATGGGCGCCATGATGTATGTTTACCCCGATGGGCGCATCGTGGGCAGCATTGGCGGCGGATGCAGTGAGGCGGCCATTCTGCGGGACGCTTTGGACATCATCGGTACCGGCACCTATAAGGTCATTGATATTGATATGACCGGCGATGTGGCGGAAAGCGAAGGCATGGTCTGCGGCGGCATCATGAAGGTGCTGGTGGAGGATATCCCGCTGGATGTATACGACGACTAAAAATCCCCCCGGGAGGCTGTGCTGTTTCCCGGGGGAGTTCTATCGCGCAAAAGCGAACAAATGTTTCACGTGAAACATTTTGCGGGGAGCCGCCGGGCCTGCGGCCCGTATCTTGGATTCTGCAGAGACTACCCCAGCAGCTGCCGGAGGACCAGCACCAGGATGACGCCTGCCATCAGGGAAGGCATGGCGGACAAGCGATCACTGCCGCCGGGGGAAGCAGGGATCAGTTCTTCGCAGCTGATGGTGATCATCAGTCCGGCGATGCAGGCGGTGACCATGCCCATGGTATAGGCCGGTACCTGCCGCCACAGCAGCCGCCCCAGTCCGTAGCCCAGCAGGGTGGGTAGGCAGGTGGAAAGGGAGAGCCAAAAGGCCTTTGCACGGCGGTGAGTGGCGTAAAGATAAGGGGCCGCTGTGCAGATGCCCTCTGGGACATCGTGGGTGGCGATGGCGACGGCGATGAGCAGCATAGTGCGGCTTTGCCCGCCTGCGGCCATGGCGATGCCTTCGGGGAGGTTGTGCAGCATAATGGCGGCGACCATGAGGAGGGCGGTACGGCGGGGGGCAGAGGGGGCGTTTGGGACGGCGGGCAGGATGCGGTGCAGCGCCAGCACACCGAAGACCCCTACGGCCAGTCCGGCGGCACAGGCAGGTGGGGAGCAGGCGGAAAGGCTTTCCGGGATGAGCTCCAAAAAAGAGAGGGTGAGCATGGTTCCGGCGGCAAAGGCCAGCAGGCGGTGCAGCAGGCTTTCCCGGCTGGGCAGCAGCACCCCTACCGCCGAACCGATGAGCGGCCCCAGCACCGCGACCACCGGTACCCACAGTGTTTCCCGCATGGCAAGCCCCCCTTTTTTGGCATATATATTAGCCGGGCGGCAAAATGATGTGGCATTTGGGGAGAAAGTTTGCTATAATGGCAGCAGGAGCCCGCACAGGGCCGAAACGCCCCGCAGGGGCGCCCGCCCGGCATAGCCGGGTGGGCGAGGCGGTCGGAGGCCGCGAGGCGCCGCCGCAGGCGGCGCCGACCTGCGGGGCGGACCGGCTCCGGGCAGAATACCAGAAAAGGAGAAAATGATATGCAGAAACCGGCACTTGTCATTATGGCCGCGGGGCTGGGCAGCCGCTACGGCGGGCTGAAGCAGGCTGAACCGGTCGGTCCCCACGGGGAGCTCATCATTGATTATTCCATCCACGATGCGATGAAGGCGGGCTTTGGCCGGGTCATCTGCATCATCAAACCGGAAAACCGGGAGATCTTCGAGGAGCGCATCGGTCGGCGGCATACCGCGGCCAAGATAGAATATGCCTACCAGCGCATGACCGATCTGCCGGCAGGGTATACCATCCCGGAGGGGCGGCAGAAGCCCTGGGGCACTGCCCATGCGGTGATGTGCTGCGCCGGGATGCTGCGGGAGCCCTTCGCGGTCATCAATGCGGATGACTACTACGGCCCGGAGCCTTTTGAGGAGCTGTACGGCTTTTTGACCGCGCCGCACGAGGAGAACGGCAAGCTGCAGCTGTGCATGGCGGGCTACCGCCTGGTAAACACCCTTTCCGATAAGGGAACGGTGGCGCGCGGCATCTGCACGGTGGATGCAAACGGCAAGCTGACTGATATTGACGAGCGGCTGAAGATCGGCTGGACGGCGGATGGGCGCATTACCGATGTGAGCCGGGAGGAGGAAGTGGAATATGACCCGCAGACCCCGGTTTCGATGAACTGTTGGGGCTGCCCGCCGGAGCTGATGGAGGAATTCCAGCCGCGGTTTATTCATTTTCTGGAGCACATGGAGGACCCGCTAAAGAGCGAGTTCCTGCTGCCGGAGATGATAGGCGATCTGCTGCACGAGGGCTGCGCCGAGGTGACGGTGCTGCCGGTACATAGCAAGTGGTACGGGGTGACCTACCGGGAGGACCACGAAAAGGTGGCAGCGGCCATGGCGGCGCTGACGGCCGATGGACTGTACCCGGAAAAGCTGAAATAACGGCGGAGGAATCGCTGTTTTATGGGGGGCGGCCGCAGGCCGCCCCCTGTGCCGTTTAGAAAACGGGGAGGCAGCTGACAAAACACCGGAGAAGGACCGTGGACATGGTGAAACATCAAATTTTATTAAAACTGAAAAAGGACCCAGTGCTGGCGGTATCGCTGGTGCTGGCGGTGGTGTCCGCCTTTTTGGTCAGGCCCTCAGCGGCCTATCTGGGCTATATAGATTGGCGTGTGCTGGCGCTTTTGGCGGCCTTGATGCTGGCAGTAGCGGCGCTGGGACAGGCCGGACTATTTGATGCAGTGACGGCTGCCCTGCTGCGCCGGATGAGGGATACCCGGCGGCTGGCGGCCGTACTGGTGGGGGTGTGCTTTTTTGCGGCGATGCTGATGACCAATGATGTGGCGCTGATCACCTTTGTGCCGCTGACGCTGATGCTGACCGCCCAGACCGGTACTGAAAGATTCAATATCCCTATTATTGCATTGCAAACGGTGGCGGCCAACCTGGGCAGCGCCATGACACCCTTGGGCAACCCGCAGAATTTGTATCTCTATTCCCTTTCGGGGATGGGGCTGGGAGAGTTTTTGCGGCTGATGGCGCCGGTAACGGGTCTATCTTTGGTGCTACTGAGCGCGGCGGTACTGTGCCTGCCCTGCCGGCCGTTGGGCGCGGCTGATATCCGCCTGAACCGGCCGGACCGCCGGGGGCTGCTGCTGTGGGGAGCGGTATTCGCGGTATGTCTGCTTTCGGTGCTGCGTGTGCTGCATTACGGAATAGCGCTGGGCGCGGCGGTGCTGGCGGCCCTGCTTGCCGACCGGCGGCTGCTGCGGCGTGTGGATTACAGCCTGCTGCTGACTTTTCTGTTTTTCTTTGTTTTTGTGGGGAATATGAAGGCTCTGCCGACCGTTAGCGAGGCGCTTTCCGGACTGGTGGCAGGGAGGGAAATGACGGTGGGGATCCTGCTGAGCCAAGTGATAAGCAATGTGCCGGCGGCCATGCTGCTTTCCGGCTTTACCGCCGATTACCCGGCGCTGCTGCTGGGGGTGAACCTTGGCGGGCTGGGCACCCTGATCGCCTCAATGGCAAGTCTGATCTCCTACAAGCTGTACGCCGCGGCGGATGGGGCCAGGACCGGAAAATATATGCTCTTTTTTACGGCGGTGAATGTAGTGCTGCTGGCGGTTCTGTGGGGAGCGATGGTTATAATATATAAATGAAATGATATATATTAAGAGAAGGAATTCCAGCTGGACGGCGAAATTTATTGATAGCATATACGCTATAAAGCAAGACAAAAAACGGATAGCAGGGTAAAGCGATGTTTTTTTGGAATGGGACAAGTTGGATAAAATTTTGTCATAGTTGCGCAATTTTGATGCTTTTCATTAAAAATAGTTGCGCAAAACTGCCGTAAATTAACGGAAACCAGGCACGGAAGAAAAAAGAGATATTCCTTTTTGGAAATATGGGTAGACTTTTTTGAGATATCCCTTTTCATATTTAGTATGTTATATTAACGGAGCTGAAAGACGCCAGATGCGGCGGATACAGTTTACGAGAAAAGGGGTATAGAGATTATGGAAGCGATTGCTGCCATTGTGATCTTTGTGCTGATGTTCGCACTGATCATACTGGATAAGATTCCGCGGCATTACATCACACTGGGGTGCGCCGCGGCAACACTCATCATCGTCTTTGGTGTATGCATGAAGAGCCCGCAGGCGATAATGGAAACACTGAACCTAAAAACCATCATCACCGGGAACTTCTGGATCAGCTCCGGAGAGAGCAGCTCCAGCGGTATCAACTGGGAGACCATCATCTTTGTGGCCGGTATGATGGTGATGGTGGAGGGCATGGCCAAGGCGGGCTTTTTCCGCTGGCTGTGCCTAACCATAGCCAAAGCGGTAAAATATAAGGTAATGCCTATTCTTATTACCTTTATGGTGATGAGCGCCGTACTGGCCATGTTTATCGATAGTATCACCGTCATTCTGTTCCTGGCGGCGGTAACGGTCGAGCTTTCTCAGCTGTTGAAATTTGACCCGGTGCCTATGGTGCTGGCGGAAATTTTCTGCGCGAACCTGGGTGGCTCCGCCACCATGTGCGGCGACCCGCCCAATATCATCGTTGGGACTGCGCTGGGTTACAGCTTTGCCGATTTTATCACCAATACCGGCGTTATTGCCGGCATCGCCCTGGTGGTGAGCGTGGTGTTTTATGCGCTGGCTTACCGCAAGGAGCTGACGGCCAGCGCGGCGGCCAATGCCGGGCTGACGGTACATTATCCCGACCCGAGCGAAGCCATTACTGATAAGAAGGAATTTGTGCTGAGCTGCGTCATCTTCCTGTGCGCGGTGGTGCTGCTGGTGACCCATGCCCAGACCCATTTGACCGTGGCGCTTATCGGTGTGGCGATCACGATACTGACGCTGATCTGCTTTGCCAAGGATGCCAAGGAGATCATCCGCGGCGTGGACTACCAGACCCTGCTATTCTTCATCGGACTGTTTGTGGTGGTAGGCGGCCTGGAGCAGACCGGTGTACTGGTGATGATCGCGGAGTTTATCGGCAAGCTGTGTGGCGGCAACATCCTGGCGATGGTCTACATCGTGCTGTGGATCTCCGCGGTAGCCAGTTCGGTAGTTGACAATATTCCGTTTGCTGCTACAATGGTACCTGTAATAAAGACACTGGCGGCCACCACCGGCGCCGATCTTTCCACCCTGGCGTGGGGACTTTCCATTGGTACCGATATCGGCGGCAGCGCCACCCCCATTGGTGCTTCGGCCAATGTAGTGGGTACCTCGGTGGTTTCTAAGGCCGGTCACCCGGTAAGCTGGGGCCGCTACTGCAAGACCGCCATCCCGGCGACCATTATTGTGCTGGGCATTGCCATGATCGTCATCAAGCTGAGATATTTCTAAGCAGAGAGGGAGGACAGTATGGAACACGAAAAGCAGCAGGTCATCATTACTATTGGCCGGGAATACGGCTCCGGCGGACACCTGATAGCCGATATGCTGGGTGAAAAATATGGGCTGCCGGTGTACGACAGTACCATCATCGAGGTTATTGCCAAGGAAAAGAACCTGAACCTGGAGAAGCTGAAGGAGTATGACGAAAAGCCCCGCAACCGGCTGTTCACCCGCTCCATAGATGGATACAGCAACTCCCCGGAGGATGTCATTGCCTATATGGAATTTGACTTCCTGCGGGAGAAGGCAAAATCCGGCGAGAGCTTCATTGTGGTGGGACGCTGCGGCAGCTCCATCCTAAAGGGCTACCGGGGGGTCATCAGCATCTTTGTGACCGGCGATATGCCGGAAAAGATCCAGCGCGTGGCGACGGAATTCCATGTTTCCAATGAGGACGCGGAAATGATGATCCAGAAAAATAACAAGAGCCGCAAGCTGTACCATAACTTCTACTGCAAGGAGAAGTGGGGCGACAGCCGCTACTATGAGCTGACCATCAATACTTCTAAGATCGGCTTTGACAGGGCTGCGGAAGTCATCGACTGCTACATCAAGGAGCGGATGGGTGACGACTGGGCTGAGCATATTGCCAGATAACAAGGCTGAAGAATAAAAGAGAAGGAAAAGACCTCCGCCCGGGGAAACCGGACGGAGGCTCTTTTTATTGCATGGAGGAGGTTAGCCGCGGAAGGCGGGATTGAAGGCATAGAAATTGCGGGAATTAAGGTCATCCTGCACCATGCGGAGGGCTTCGCCAAACCGCTGGTAATGGACGATCTCCCGCTCCCGCAGGAAGCGGATGGGCGCAATGACATCGGGGTCATCGATGAGACGAAGGATGTTATCGTAGGTAGTGCGGGCTTTTTGCTCAGCGGCCATATCCTCGCTTAGGTCGGTGATGGGATCACCGGTGGACTGCATGGAGGCAGAGGAGAAGGGCATGCCGCTGGCGGCCTGCGGCCAGATGCCAACGGTGTGATCGACGAAGTAGGGTGCGAAGCCGGAATTTTTGATCTCTTCGATGGAGAGATTCCTGGTGAGCTGGTGGACGATGGTGCCGATCATCTCCAGATGAGCCAGCTCCTCGGTGCCAATATCATTGAGGAGACCGGCGACCCGGCGGTTGGGCATGGCAAATTTTTGCGAAAGGTAGCGCAGGCTGGCGCCCAATTCGCCGTCGGGTCCGCCGTATTGGCTTATGATGATCTGTGCGGCCTTGGCGTTGGGGCGCTTGATATTGACCGGGAATTCCAAAATCTTATCATAGTTCCACATATTCAACCCTCCCAAGGCCAGGGAGTGCAGCCCCAGCTCCAGTTACGGCTGCCCGCCGCGGCACAGGGGGTCAGCGGGGCGGCCTCATTATAGGCGGTACGGGCGGCATCCAGCTTTTCGCAGGCTTTGGCAAAGGCAGCGGCCGCCTCCTGGCAATCCGGATGGGTATTCAGGTACAGGTGGCATTCCAGTGCGGTAAAGGTCTGCCGCTGGACTTCCCTTGTCAGCTGGCAGAGGTTATTTTCAGCCACGGTTAGCCCCCCTTTCACAGTCGCAGCCGGTAAACGGCAGATCCAGCGCCGGGAATAAGGTCCCCCGGCAGAGTGCTTTCTCGGCATCGTAGGTTTCGCCCCAGCGCTGCCACGGTACATAGGCCATGGCAATGGGATATTCGCTATCGATGATGCGGCGGGTGCGGTTCATCCCCGCAGGGGCATAGCCGGGCTGGGCGCCCATGCAGCCGCCGTTATTGCAGTATCTCATCATGTCACTCCTTTCGGAAAGGTTCATTGGCATACTACGGCCGGGGTGGCTGCGCGGTGATTCGGTGGGATTTACATTGAAAAGAGGCGCAAAAGATGCTATAATAGCTCCCGGACGAGATAAAAAACGAAAAGACCCAGCAGAAGGCCGGCATGGGGCGCAGCCCCGCCCGCCCAGAGGGCGGGCGACACGAGCGGAGCTCGTGTGTTTCGGCGGAGCCGAAACGGGCTGCGCCCCCACCGGGAGCCTGCAGAGGGTCAAAAAGGAAAAGGAAGTAGAGCATGATAACAAATTACCAGGAACTGCCCATCCGCGAGGAGATGAAGAAAGCCATAGCGGAGATGGGCTTTACCGAGATGACCGAGATCCAGCAGAAAGCGATCCCGGAGCTGCTGGCCGGCAAGGAGGTCATCGCCAAGGCCCCCACCGGTACCGGTAAGACCTGTGCCTTCGGTGTGCCGATGGTGCAGCGCATCCAGCCGGAAAAAGGCTATGTGCAGGGGGTCATCCTGTGCCCCACCCGGGAGCTCTGCCTGCAGATCACCGAGGAGCTGCAGAAGCTGGGCAAATATATCCCCGGCTTTTCCATCGTGGCCGTGTATGGCGGGCAGTCCATGCAGCCGCAGATCAACGCCCTCCGGAAGAACCCGCAGATCGTGGTGGCTACCCCCGGCCGTCTGATGGACCATATGCGCCGGCGCAATGTCGCCATCGACCGCACCGAGATGATCGTGCTGGATGAGGCGGACGAAATGCTGGATATGGGCTTCTACCAGGATGTACGGTGGATCTTGGACCGGGTGCCGCGCACCAAGCAGATGTCCATGTTCTCGGCCACCATTTCCCGCGAGGTCATGGATATCGGCTGGCTGTATCAGCTGGACCCCGTGGAGCTGGTAGTGGAGCCGGTGGCGGAAAGTAAACCCCGCATCACCCAATACTGCATCAAGTGCAGCGGCCGGGAGCGCATCGAAACGCTTATCAACCTGTTAAAGCGGGAGGAATACCGCCGTAGCATGGTGTTCTGCAACACCAAGTACGGCACCGTCAGTCTGGTGACCCACCTGGAGAAGGCGGGTATCCGTGCCAAGTGCCTCAATGGCGATATGGAGCAGGCCGCGCGCAACCGCATCATGGGGGCGTACCGCAATAATGAATTTGATGTGCTGGTAGCCACCGATGTAGCCGCCCGCGGCATTGATGTGGAGCAGGTGGATGCCGCCTTTAACTACGAGATCCCCAATGAAAACGAGTACTATCTGCACCGCATCGGGCGCACCGGCCGCGCCGGCCGGGAGGGCGTTTCCTTCGCCTTTTACAGTGAAAACGAGCGCCCGCGGCTTAAAACCATCCTCAAGTATTCCGGCAACAGCTACCATCCCATTACGGTGAATGCGGACGGCAGCTTTACCGCGTGCGAGCTGTAAGGAGGCGCAGCCATGGCGGGAAAGACCGAAAAGCCGGGCGGCAGCTGTGAGTTCTGCGCCCACTACGAGTACGATGACGAAATGGACTGCTATGTGTGCGAGATGAACCTGGATGAGGACGAGATGGTGTTGTTTTTGCAGCACCAGTATACGGCCTGCCCTTATTTCAGCTTCAGCGATGACTACAAGCTGGCGGGGCGCCAGTAAATAAGTAAAAAGCTGCCGAGGAAAGCGAAAAGGCTCTCCGCGGCGGCTTTTTTGTGGGGATTATTCCTCGGACGGCGTGTATTCGCCTGCCTCCAGCTGCGCCAGCATCCGGCTGATGCGGCGGGATGCCTCGTGGGTGTTATCGCAGCTTTGCACATAGCCCACAATGCGCTCCTGTGCGGCGGGGGAAAGGGAAGTAAAGGCGGCCAGCGCCTGCGGCCGTCCGGCCAGTTGCTGATCCCACTGCTGGTCAAAATAGCTGTTCATAGGGGTACCTCCTATTAAAGATGGAATGGAGCAGGGATAGTATGCGCAGGAATACAGATATTACTTGTTGGCAGCGGGAAAAGGCTGTGCTATAATAAAACGAAAAAATACGAAATTAGGAAGTATTTGGCGACTTTGGATCAGAACGGAAGTGATAACAAATGACAGTCACCGAACCGAATATTACCTCCCCGGTAGAAGAAGCCCAGCCGCAGAAAACATCCCGGTGGGCCGCTTGGCGGGGCATGTGGTTCTTCCCGGTGGCGGTGCTGTGGATGGAGCTGGTGCTGCGTATCTCCACCATCGGCTTTGATTATCCCAAGGGCCTTTTATATACCTTCGGCTATTCGCTGGCGGCCGGGGTGCTGCTGGCCCTGCTGGGCAAGGCCTTTTCTCCCAAGGCGGGCCGTATTATTGTAACCGCCCTGTGGGGGATCTTCAGCATCTTCTACATGGGCCAGGTGGTGTATTATGCCATCTTCAAGGTCTACTTCACGCTGTTTTCAGTCGGCGGGGCAGGGCAGGTGGCGCAGTTTGCCAGCGTCATCTTTTCCACCATATTACAATGCTGGTGGGCGCTGCTGCTTATGCTGGTGCCCATTGCGCTGCTCCTCTGGCAGGGCAAAAAGCGCATTGCTTGGGGCCATGAACAGTGGAAAGAGCTGCTGTGGCCGCTTATCGCAGCGCTGGCGCTGCAAATCATCACCACCGGCGGGGCCCTGCTGGATACCGGCGGTGCTATGAGCGTCAGCCGCCTGTATACCACCGATTTTATCAGCAATCTTTCGGTCAGCCGCTTTGGGCTGCTTACCACCTTCCGCATCGAGGCACGCAATGCCATCTTTGGCCCCATGCCGGCGGTAACGGTGGAGGAACTGGAGCCGGAACCCGAACCTGAGCCGGAGCCGGAAGCTGAAAAGCAGGTGATGGAGATCGACTTTGCGGCGCTGGCCGAAGCGACCGAGGACAAAACATTGGCGGAGATGTACCGCTACTTTGCCAAAGTGACCCCCAGCACCAAAAATGAGTATACCGGCTACTTTGCGGGGAAGAATCTCATCTTCCTTACCTGCGAAAGCCTGTGGAAATACGCCATCGATCCCAACCTGACTCCAAATCTCTACAAGCTGTGGAGCGAGGGCTTTCAGTTCACCAATTTCTATAATCCCATTTGGGGCGTTTCCACGCTGGACGGCGAATATGTGAACCTTTTGGGGATGATCCCCGTTACCGGTACCTGGAGTATGACCGAATCCGCCACCAACTGGCTGCCCTTCTCCTTCGGCAATCAGTTTAGGGCCATGGGTTACACCACCCGCGCCTACCACGACCACACCTATACCTATTATTCCCGCGATAAATCCCACCCGAACCTTGGCTACGACTATAAGGGCGTGGGCAACGGACTGAACATTAAGGTCATGTGGCCGGAATCCGATGTGGATATGATGAATGCCACGCTGGATACCGTGCTGGCGGATGAGCACTTTATGACCTATTACCTCACCGTCAGCGGGCATCTGGAGTATAATTTCTTCGGAAACGCCATGGCCATGCGCAATGAGGAGGCGGTCGCCGAACTTGACCTGCCGGAGGCCGCCCGTGCCTACCTTGCCTGCAATATCGAGCTGGATAAAGCCATCGGCGTGCTGCTGCAAAAGCTTGAAGAAACCGGCCATGATAAGGATACCGTCATCATGCTGGCGCCCGACCACTACCCCTACGGTCTGGATATCGAATCCCTGAACGCGCTGGCGGGCAGGGAGCTGGATCAGTTCTCCCTTTACCAAAGCTGCTTCCTCATCTGGAGCGCCGATATGGAGGGCCCCGTCGTCATTGATAAGCCGGTTTCCAGCCTGGATATCCTGCCGACGGTCAGCAATCTATTCGATCTGCCCTATGATTCCCGGCTGATGATGGGCACCGATATGCTGAGCGATACCTCCTCGCCGGTCATCTTCCAGGATCACAGCTGGCTGACCGCCTTTGGCTGCTATAATGCCTCCACCGATCACTATACCTCACTGATCGATACCGGCAGCGATGACTATTATGTCAGCAGCATGAACCGCCTGGTTGATCAGAAATTCAATTACTCCAAGCTTATCCTGCGGAAGGATTTCTTCCGCCACCTGTGGGATGATGCCGGACTGTGGCCCGCCGAAGAGCCTGTGGATGAAGAGCCTGCCGCCGCCCCCGAACCCCAGGCAACCCCATGACCCCGAAGGAGGGATCCCCCTGAATGAACCGTAACAATGCTTTGAAAAAGCTGGTGCTGGCAGCGCTGTTTGTGGCGCTGGATCTTCTGTTCACCCGTGTGTTTTGCGTCTACCTTATGGGTGGCGCAGAACGCGTAAGTCTGCAAACTCTGGCCAGTGCCGTGTGCGGTTGGGCGCTGGGCCCCTGGTGGGGCGCCGGGGTAGCCGCTGCCGCCGACCTTTTGGGCTCCGCGGTAGGGACCTCCGGGCTATCGTTCTTCCCGGGCTTTACCCTTACGGCGGCGCTGCGGGGGCTTACCTACGGCCTGCTGCTGTACCGCAAGCCCGTGACCTTTCCCCGGTGCCTGGCGGCCAGTGCGGCGGTCAGCATCCTGTGGGGCTTGCTGCTCAATGCAGTCTGGCTCTCCTTCTATATGGGCAAAAACTTTTGGGCCTGGACAGTGGCCAAAGCCCCGCTCAAGCTTCTGCTGGTGCCGGTCTATGGCTATCTTATCTATCTCACCCTCCGTGGCCTGCAAAAAAGCGGCCTGGAAAAACACCTGTAAATATAACGACACCCGCCCCTCTCCTTACCGGAGAAAGACGGGTGTGTTTTTATGCAGGTTTGGTTTTGTGCGCTTAGCCGGCGGTGACGCCGCCTTCTACCACCAGTTCATCCTCATAGTCCAGACCGTAGGTATCGGCCAGGGTGGCCTCATAGTCTGCGTGGAAGAACTTCTCCTCACCCAGCGCCTTGATCTCCTCATTCAGCCAATCCAGCAGGGTGGTGTTGCCCTTGGTCACAGCGGGGGCTATGGTGTCATTGCCGCCCAGTGTGGGAATGCCCACCACATAGCCGGGGTTCTGCATGGCATAGGCCAGCACCTCGGTGTTATCGTTGGCCCAGGCTGCCGCGTTGCCGTTCTCCAGCGCGTTCTTGGCATTGGCGTAGGTATCGTACTTCTGCAGCTTGATGTTGGGATAATTCTCTGTCAGGTAGGTCTCGGCGGTCGTACCGGAAATGACGATCATCTCATCGTTCTCATCCCAGTCCTCCAGCGTGGTGATGATCCGCCCTTCCGGAGAAACAACGCCCAGTGCTACATTCATGTAGGGCAGCGCGAAGTCCACTTCCTCGGCCCGAGCAGGGGTTACGGTAAAGTTGGCAAGAATCACATCTACCTTGCCGGTCTTGAGGTATTCAATACGGTTGGCCGCTTCGGTGGAGATGAAGTTCACCTTAACGCCCAGATCCTCCGCCAGCCGCCGGGCAAAGTATACGTCATAGCCCTGGTACTCGCCGTTTTCATCCACATAGCCAAAGGGGTTCTTATCGGAGAATACCCCGATATTGATGGTCCCTGCCGCCTTGATCTCCTCCAGTGTGCGATACCCTGCTTTATTTTCATTGGCCGCGTTGCCGCCATTGCCGCAGGCCGCCATCAGCACCAGCATCAGTACTGCCATGATGGCCGCGATCCATTTTCTTGTGTTTTTCATTGTAATTTCTCCTTTTTATAGTCTTTATATCAATCCCTATGGGGCTTGACTTCATCAAATTCAAATGTCTTTAGGAACTTTTTGGCCCGCTCGGTCTTGGGCGCGGTGAAAAATTCTTCCGGTGCCGCTTCCTCCGCTATTTTGCCGTCCTCCAGGAACAGCACCCGGTCGGCGATGGCGCGGGCAAACTGCATCTCATGCGTCACGATGATCATGGTCTTGCCCTCCCGGGCCAGGTCCAGCACCACATCCAGTACCTCCCGTACCATTTCGGGGTCCAGCGCCGCTGTCACCTCATCAAAGAGCAACACCTCTGGATGCATACACAGCGCCCGCACAATGGCCACCCGCTGCTTTTGCCCACCGCTCAGTTCCCGGGGGTAGCTGTCCCGCTTTTTCCACAGGCCCACCCGGCGCAGCAGGGCTTCGGCCTCCGCCTTGGCGTCCTCCTTTTTGGTGCCCAGTGCCTTACATGGCGCCAGCAGAATGTTTTCCATCACCGTCATATGGGGGAACAGCTCGTAGCTTTGGAACACCATCCCGATGCGCCGCCGCAGGGCAGGCAGCCCCGCCGGGCTGCGGTCTATCACCTCGCCGCCCAAGAGAATCTCTCCCCCCTGGATCGGCTCCAGGGCGTTGATACATCGCAGCAGGGTGCTTTTGCCGCAGCCGCTGGGCCCCAGCACTACGATGACCTCGCCCCTCCGTACCGTAAAGCTCAAATCCCGCAGCACGGTGTTTTCACCGTAGCGCTTGGTCAGGTTCCTTATTTCCAGCAATGAGTCTGACATCGCCTGTTACCTCCATTTTCGTTCCAGTTTTCTGGCCAGCAGGCTGATGGGCCAGCACACCAGAAAATACAGCAGAAATACCGTCAAATAGATGCCGAAGGCCGCATTGGGGCTGGCCGTCCGGTTCGCCTCAATGATCTGCTGCGCTACCTTCAGCACCTCCACCACGCCGATCATCAAAATCAGGCTGGTGGTTTTTATCATGCGGGTGATGAGATTGATGGACTGCGGCAGCAGCCGGCGTACCGTCTGCGGCAGCACCACATAGCGGAATACCTGTCCCCGCGTCAGTCCCAGTGCCTCGGCGCTTTCGTACTGGTGCCTCGGGATGGATACCAATGCGCCACGCACCAGGTCGCTCATTTCGGCGGTGCCCCACAGCGCAAAGACAATGATCGCCGCCGTTTCGCCATCCAGGTTCCACCCAAAGGCTCTCGCCGTGCCAAAGTAGGCTAAGAACAGCAGTACCATCTGCGGCATAATGCGGATGATCTCCAGGTAGATGCGCAGGATCGCCCGGATCAGCCGATTCTTTTTGGTCATCAGCACCCCCAGCAGGATTCCCAGCGGGATGCTGATGGCCACCGAGATGAGGCTGACCCGCAGCGCTACCCACAGTCCCCCCAGGAGCCTAACAGCGTTTTTGCCCTTCAGCAGTACCTCCAGTCCCAAATCAGGCATAGCGCAGCCTCCTTTCCAGCCAGCTGCCCAGCAGAGAAACCGGCAGCAGAATGAGCAGATAGCACACCACCAGCAGCGCCAGCGCCTCGGTGGTTTTGGCGTACATGGCAATGAGATCCTTGGCGGTAAACATCAGGTCCATCAGGCTCACCGCGCTGAATACGCTGGTCTCTTTCAGCAGGAAGATCACATTCGCCATAAAGGCCGGCATGCTGATACTCATGGCCTGCGGCAATATCACATACCGCATGGTCTGTCCGCGGGTCAGGCCCAGGCTCAGGGCGCTTTCCTGCTGGATGGGCTCAATGGCTTCCAGCCCGCTGCGAAAGGCCTCCGCCATATAGCTGCCGCCCAGGAACGCCAACCCCACCACGCCGCATACCGCCGGGTCGGTCTTTATCCCAATTTTGGGCAGGCCGTAGTAGATAAAAAACAGCTGGATGAGCAGCGGTGTATTGCGGCTCAGTTCTATGTATCCCGCCACGATCTGCCGCAGCACCGGCACCTTCTCGTACTGGATGGCCGCGCACAGCAACCCCACCGCTGTGGCCAATGCCGTACCGCACAGCCCCAGCCGCAGTGTCAGCCACAGGGCCTCCCGGTACAGCGGCAGCACCTTCATCATAAATTCCCAGTTCAGCTTCTCCACCGTCTTTCTCGCAATTTTGGTAAAACAAAAAGCCGGGGGCTTTTGCAAGCTCCCGGCAGGAATGGCTCTTATCCACACATTTTGCGCTGTGTGCAGGCGCTTTACAGCATACTAAAAGCGCCTGGCCATCTTGGATGTCCGGGAGTTCAGTATGCAACAACAAGAGGAAGCGCTATGGCCCATTACGCGGTAGCTTGTCATTGTGTTATCCTCCCTTCCGGTTCCATTTGCTTTGGCATGTTAGCACGATAATACACTCCCGCCGGCCATTTGTCAAGGGGGTAGCGTAAAAATATTTTTGCAGGTTTTCTGTCGCCACACTTCATTTTATCAGATGAGGATCCCCTCGCAGTGGTCTATCTCATGCTGAATGATCTCCGCTGTCCAGCCGGTATAGGTCTTAATGCGGATCTCCAGTTTTTCATTTTGCCAGCGAACCTTTATCCTTTTCCAGCGCTTTACGGGGCGTACACCCGTCAGGGAAAGGCATCCTTCCTCGGTTTCATAAGCCCCGCTTTTCTGCAGAATTTTAGGGTTCAGCATCACGGTATAGCCCGCCCCATCCTGGAAGGCGATGATGCACCGATTCACGCCGATCATATTGGCGGCCATGCCCACACATTCCTCATGGTGCGCCATCAGCGTCTCCAGCAGGTCCCCGGCCACCGGCAGGTCGCTTTCCTCCGCGGGCTTCGCTTTTTGCGAGAGAAACATCTCATCCTTGCAAATCGGTCTTACCATGGTATCCTCCGTCCGTGTTTTTCGGCATAGGTGCCCGGCGCGTTCCGGATCTCCCGGCTCCTCCGCCGGCTGTCCTCCGCATCGGCATCCTTCTTTCGGCAAAACAGTCCTTTACCGCCGGTTGTCCTTATCCCGGTGAGAAAGCTCCACCCGGTAGCCAAGGCTCCGCAGGTAGGCGGCCAGCTGGCAGGCGATGGCCACGCTGCGGTGGCGGCCGCCGGTGCAGCCCACGGCCACTACCAGCTGGCTTTTGCCTTCCCTTTGGTACAGGGGAATGGAAAAGGCCAGCAGCTCCTCCAGCTTTTGCAGCATCTCATGGCTTTCCGGGGCGTTCATCACATAGTCGCGCACTGGCCCCTCAGTGCCGTCATGCTCCTTTAGCTCCGGCACATAGTAGGGGTTGGGCAGGCACCGCACATCAAAGACCAGATCCGCGTCCTGCGGCAGACCATTGCGGAAGCCAAAGGACTGGCAGCTGATGAGCATGGGGGTCGTCTCTCCCTCAAAGATGGTCACGATGCGCCCGCGCAGCTGGCTGGGCGAAAGGGAGGTCGTATCAATGATATAGTCGGCGGCATCCCGTATGGGCTTCAGCAGGCGGCGCTCCTCCCGGATGGCGTCCTCTAGGCAGCCGTCACATTCATCCAGCAGCGGATGTCTCCGGCGGGTCTCCTTGTAGCGGCGCAGCAGCACCTCGGCGCTCGCCTCCAGGAAAAGGATACGGTAAGGGATATGGCGGCAGCGCAGCTCCTCCAGGGCGTGGGGCAGCTCACGGAACATCTTTCCGCTGCGGGAATCCATCACAATGGCGGAGCGGCCGTGATGGGCCGCCGGGGAGTAGCACAGATCGGCAAAGCCGCCCAGCAATGCCGGGGGAATATTATCCACGCAGTAGAATCCGATGTCCTCCAACGCATTGATGACGCGGGTCTTGCCCGCGCCGGAAAGACCGGTCACAATCAGCAGCTCCATGGGACCTCCTTCGGGGTTGGTTCGTCATTTTTCATTATGATTATACAGGCTGCGGCCGCCGGTTGCAATACGGCAGCGGATGGATTTTCCCCCGCGGCAATGATTATCCTGCCGGGGGCATCCCATACTTTCCTCAATCGCATCAAACGGAGGAAATCAGTATGAAGATCCTGTATATTGACCACCACGCGGCGCTGCCCTCATCGGGCGGGGATTGCCGGGCGGTGCAGTTGGCGCAGGGCTGGCAGCAGTGCGGCGATGAGGTCACCATCGTGACCGCCGGGTACAGCCACCGCCGCGGCAAAAATCTGACCGTGGAAAAGGAGATGGAGGAGCAGCAGCTGGAGGGCGTTACCTTTTGCCCGCTCCTCTCTCCGGATTATGACCACGGGGTGGGGGAGTACCGCAAAAGCGTGCAGTCCTTCCTCAAAAAATTGTATCTGAACGCCCCCAAATTGGTGGAGCGCTATCATCCGGAAATCGTCATTGCGGCCAGCGGCTACCCCTACGATTATTTCTGCGCTCAGCGCATCGCCAAGCTGGCCCATGCGAAAACCGTCTTTGAGCTGAGGGAGACCTGGCCGGAGCTGCAGCGGGAGCTTTACCCCGCGGAGGACAGCCGTCTCAATCAGTGCATCGCGGAGTATGCCATGGGCTATGCGCTGCGCGGGGCCGATACCGTGGTTTCCTTCCTGCAAAAGGGGGAGGACTACTGCCGCCAAAAGGAGATCACCCCGGCCCACCTGGCCACCCTGCCGGCGCCCGCTCCGCCGCAGGCATCTCCCCAGCCCCTGCGGGAAGCCGACGCTGAAGCGATCCGGGCCCTGCGGGAGCGATATCCCGTCATTGCCGCCTACGCCGGGCACCTCAATGACCGGCATCTGCCGGAGCTGCTGGTGGGCGCGGCCGGCAGCCTGCGGGAACAGGGCATCGCGGCGGTCATTGCCGGCAACGGCGGCGATAAGCAGCTGCTGCGCCGCGTGATCCGGGAAAACAACTGGGAGAATATCCTGCTGCTGGATGCCCAAAGCGAGCGCCGCCAGCGTACCCTGTACGGCCTGGCGGATATCCTTTACTATGGGGATGACCGCCGCTGTGATGCCCCCTATGGCCCCTACACGCCGCTTTTGCTGCGCATGATGCAGAATGAGAAGCCCATTCTTACCGTCACCCACAGCCCCTTTAATGACGCTCAGCGGGCGGGATGCGCCGTCCCCGCCGGGCAGGTGACGCAGCGCGGGGTGGAGGAAGCGCTGCTCAGCTTTACCATGATGAACGGGGAAAAACGGGTGGCCCTGGGTCGGCAGGCCGGTGACGCACTGTGCATCACTCATGCTCCGGCGCAGGTCGCCCGGGATTACCGCGGCGCCCTTTTGCGCCTATGGGTATGAGAAATTCGTTGGCCCGCCGGGTGCTGTGGGTACATGTCATTTTGCTGCTGGCGCTGTGCGGGGTGCTGCTGCGCATTTTTGTCATTGGCCAGGGGGAACAGTACCGCCAAACCGCCGCGGCGCAGAGCCGCTATACCCTTTCGGCCGGTACGGCGCGCGGCAATATCTACGATTGCCGGCTGCGCCCACTGGTGAATGAAAGCGAAAAAACGGTCTTGGCGGTGGACCCCACCCCAGCGGCCATGACCGCCCTGCGGCAAGGCCTTTCGGCGGAACAGTTCAAGGAGATCTATCCCCTGCTGCAAAGCGGCCGCCCGGTGCTCCTCCCCAGTGATTTTCCCATCTCTGGGGAGGGCATCACCGCCCTCCAGATCCCGCAGCGTTACAGCGCCGATCAGTTGGCCCCGCACATCATCGGCTATATCAATGGTGAAGGCCGCGGCATCTGCGGCATTGAATCCGGCTACGAGGAGCAGTTGACCCGCTGGGGTGGAGAGATCACTGTGCGCTACACGGTAAATGCCTGGCGGCAGGCCACCGGACAGGCCCCGGAGGTGACCGATCCCACCGATCACACGGCCGGCATTGTCCTAACGCTGGATAAGGATCTGCAAACGATTGTGGAGCGGGAAGGCGCAGTGCTGGGTCGGGGCGCTGTGGTGCTGCTGGAAGCTGAAACCGGTGCCATCTGCGCCATGGCCAGCTTCCCGGGTTACGATGTGACCGATGTGGCCGCGGCACTGGAGGCAGCAGACAGTCCTCTTCTGAACCGGGCCACCGCCGCCTGGAATGTTGGCTCCATTTTTAAGGTGTGCGTGGCGGCCGCTGCCCTGGAAAATGAGGTGGAGCTGCCGGAGAACTACTGCTGCGAGGGATTCTACCGCCTGGGAGATCACTCCTACTTCTGCCACGAGCGGGCGGGCCACGGAACGCTGGATTTACAGCAGGCCATGCAGCTTTCCTGCAATCCCTACTTCGTGGAGCTGGGCCAGCGTACCGGTGCCCAGGCCCTGCTGCGGATGGCCCAGCGGCTGGGCTTTGGGGCCGGGAGCCAATTGGCGGAGGGCGTCAATTCTTCCGCCGGGTCGCTCCCAACATTGGCGCAGGCCACTCCCGGGGAACTCGCCAACCTCTCTTTTGGCCAGGGCAGGCTCACCGCCACCCCGGTACAGGTCGCTGGGATGCTGGCTGCCGTGGCCAATGGCGGCTATGCGGTGCAGCCCACCCTTTTCGCGGGCAGGAGCTTTGACGGCAAAATCCTGCAAAGTGATCCCGCCGGTGAGCCCATCCGGGTGATGAACACCGAAACCGCCGAGACCCTGCGCGCCCTGCTGGTAAGCGTGGTGGAGGAGGGTACCGGCTACCGGGCGGCTAACCGCTACTGCGGTGCCGGCGGCAAAACCGCCTCCGCCCAAACCGGCCGGTACCAGGAGGGCGAGGAGATCGTCCACGCCTGGTTCGGGGGCTTTTTCCCCGCCGGGGAGCCCAAATATGTCCTGGTGGTGTTCCAGGAGGGCGGCCGCGCCGGCGGCCAGACCCCTGCCTCGGTATTCCGGGCTATCAGCGAAGCGGTCTACTGCACCGAAAATCCCGGCCCGGCAGATTACGGCGGATAGCTCGCGAAAGGCGCGGGCCCGGGACGCAGCCCAAACCGCCCTCCGGGCGGTTTCTGCGGACTTCGTCCGCAGCGGCGGCTCCGCCGCCGGGGGCTGCGCCCCGCCAGTCCCGCCTCCTCCGCGGCCCCCTTTACGGGCCGCAAGCCTGCAAAATTGCCCTCCGCCACCCTCTGCAAGGCGCAAAAAGACCGCCCCGCTGCCCGGTGCTTTCGGCACCGGGCTCCCGCCCTTCCGGGCGGGATGCGGCGCCCCCTTCGGGGGCGCCGCCGGCGGGGCGGCCTTGTATCAGCCGCAGGGTTATTTCTTGGCGGGGAAGGCTTTGTTCAGCCACGGCACCAGAATGCAGGCCAGTATCGCGGTGATCACGATCTCCGGCAGCATGTAGGAGCCGTTGTACCACAGCGAATACACCGCGGAGGTCATGCCAAACTCGTTGGGCCACAGCGCATCCCAAATCATCCACCCGGTAAGGAAGTGGCACAGGAAGCGCAGTCCCAGCGTCACCACCACACCGCCAATGATGGCCGGCCGACTGGAGCCGAACATTGAAGAAAGCCCGATCACGGTGTAGGCAATGATATAGTCCAGCAGGATAATGGCAATCGCCATGCCCACACTGGTGGCGTACTGCACATTATCCACACCCAGGATAAGCTGCAGCAGGCTGTAAACAAAGGCGGTAAAGGTGCCCCATTTAATGCCCCAGCGGTGGCTGATCAGTACCAGCGGTACCATGCTGCCGATGGTCAGGCCACCGCCAAAGGCCCACAGGCTGCCCACCTTCAGCTCCGAAAGGACTGTGCCGATGGCGATCATCAAAGCACTCTCCACCAGCCGGCGTGTGTTTTGGTTTTTCATACAGTTTTCCTCCAAAAAAATAAGATCGTCCCTGATGGACGATCCGGCAAAGAAGCAGCGGAAAAGCTCCGCTTTGGTAAACGCTCCCTCCGCCGGTATGATCCGGATCAGGTAATAGGGATTCGGGCTTTTGCCCATCTCAGCGCCGCAGCGCACTCCCGGTTTGTGCGGCTTTATTGTACATCATGCTGCATTGCAGGTCAAGTGGTTTGGTGATATAATATTGGCATAGCATCAATACTGGAGGAATATGGCATGAGACCTTTGATCTTATTTGATATGGACGGCACCCTGCTGAACAGCGTTCCCGCCATCGGAGAAAGCTGCAACCGCGCCCTGGCGGAAAACGGCCTTCCGCAGTACCCCATCCCCGCCTATAACGGCATGGTCGGCAATGGTATGCGCGTCCTCATCGGCCGGGCCTGCCCCGCCGGTGCCGCCGAGGAACTGCGGCAAAAGGTTCTCGCCGCCTATGACCGCATCTACACCGAGGAATGCCGCAAACCCGGCATCATCTACCCAGGCATCCCGCAGCTGCTGCAAAGACTCCGGGCCCAGGGCGTTCTTACCGCTGTTATCACCAATAAGCCCCAGCCCCAGGCGGATGCCCTGCGGGAAAGTACCTTCCACGGCATGCTGGATGCCATTTGGGGCCAGCGGGAGGGTTTCCCCCTCAAACCGGACCCCACCCTCGCCCAGGAACTTATCCGCGAGCTGGAGGCCCGCCCCGTCGCTTATGTGGGGGATTCCCAGGTGGATATCTCCCTCGGCAAAAATCTCGGCCTGCCCACCGTGCTTATGACCTGGGGCAGCCGCACGCCCGCGGAGCTCCTTGCCGCCGACCCCAGCGCCATCCTGGCGGATACCGCCGCCCAGCTGGAAGCCCGGCTGGAGCAGTATCTGGCCGATCTGCAATAACGGCCCTCTTGCCGCCCTCCGGGGCGGCTTTTTGATGATAAAGTAGTACTCGCCACACCAAGCCAAAGGCTCCCCTTGCACAGGGGAGGCCATGGGTTGGAGCGCCGCTTACCCTTTGCATAAGGGAGCCTATGAGGACTCGGCAAACAGTGCAGATATCGCATCGAAAAGGTCCATTTGTATCGTCCAAAATATCTCTATAAAATCCATTATTTAGAGAAATATTGCCACCCTATCCCCTAAAATCCACCAAAAATAAAAAAAATTTCAAAAAACGGACATTCCATGCAGGAACATCCGTTCTTTTTTGCGTATTATATTAGTAGAGGGCTTTGCAAAGTGTGACCGATCGTCCTCCCGGGCCCTCCCTTTCTCGAGAAGGTGACAATTGAATCATTTGGTGCAAACCGGCGTTTTGGGCGGCGGCTTTCTTTCCTGCACCCTAAATGGACCGTACCTCCACCTGCGGCTGCAGGGCGCCTATGTCGCTCATCACGGGGGGCTGTGTTCCGGCCCGTACCACCTTTGCGGTAGCGGCCGCTACCGCAAATCGCAGGGTCTCCTCGGGTGTGAGCCCGTGCAGCCGGGCATAGATGAGGGCCGCCGTCATGGTGTCCCCGGCCCCTGTGGTATTAAGCGCGGTCACAGTAGGGGCCGCGGCAAAAAGTACCGCTTCCCGGGTGGCCAGCAGCGCCCCCTGCGCCCCCAGGGAAACCACCACCTGCCCTACCCCGCGGTGCAGCAGCTGCCAGGCCGTTTCCGCCAGGGATTCAGTGGTTGCCAGGCGGTAGCCGTACAGGGGCTCCAGCTCCTCCCGGTTGGGTTTTATGCAGTCCGGCTTTGCCGTGATCCCCAAAATCAGCGGCTCCCCGGCGGTATCCAGGTAAACGGCGGCCCCCTTTTTCCGGCACTCAGCGGTGAGATCCCGGTACCATCCGGCCGGTAAATCTTGCGGCAGGCTGCCGCACAGCACCACCACATCCCCCGGCAAAAGGCGCTCCAGCAGCTCCTCCCGCAGGCGCCCGGCAGGGGCAGCCTCCCCCAGCAGACCGGGGGCGTTCAGCTCGGTGGTCAGTCCATCCCCCCGGGAGGAAATTTTGAGATTGACCCGGGTGGGGTGAGGGGCGGCATAGACGGTACAGGGCAGCTCCTCCTGCCGCAGCAGCCCGGCCAGCTCCTGGCCGGTCGTCCCACCCGCGATGGTCAGGGCAACGCAGTCCTCGGCAAAGACACGCAGGGCCCTTGCCACATTGATGCCCTTGCCGCCGGGGTACCGGCCGCGGGAAAGGATGCGGTGGGTGGCGCCGGGCCGCAAATGCTCCACTTCCAGTGTTTCATCAATGGCGGGATTGAGGGTGACGGTGTAGATCATAAAAATCACCTCCGGGGCAAATTTCCATCCCCAGTATAGCGCATATGTGGGGGAGTTGTCCACCAAAAGAAAAGCCCTCTCCGGAGTAGGGGAGGGGATGCGCTGTGGCCAAACGGCAGTCCACCTGAAAACCGCTATTGATTCGCAACGGCGGCTGGGGGCTTTTGCGACAAATGTGGTTGCGTTATTGAAAATTGGGGTAAATTTCTCCCCTTAGTGTAGTGCGTAAAGGGGGGTGTCCACCTAAAGAAAGCCCTCCCCGGGGAAGGGAGGGGGTAGGGGGAGCGCTACGACTAAATGACAGGCCGCTTGAAAATGCTAATGACTCGCAACGGCGGTTGATAACCTTGTGATAAATGCGGTGGCTTTGTTTTGGCTATTTTATCTGCGATGAAGGTGAATTTTTGTCCTGAAGGAAGACCTCCGCGGGGAAGGGTGAGAGGTAAACGGTGAAGAAGCGGGGCACTGCCGATGGAAGGGCGGGCCGCAGGCCGCCCCGGCGAAGCCGGGGCCAGCGGGCGAAGCCCGCTGAAACCGCCCGGCGGGCGGTTTGGCCTGCGGCCGGCGTCCCGGATTTTGCAGGGGCCATAAAAAGCGGCTTTGCCGGTTGATTCTTGGCCTGCTGTGGGTGATGCAGTAGCAGCGGGTATAGCCGCACGGCCAAACGGCAGGCAGTCAAAAAAGCAGATTACCCGCAATAATGCTCGATGGCTTTGCTAGTAAATTCAGCAGTACCGGTTCCGCCAGCGGTGTCGATGTTTTTGGTAAGTTCTCCTCCGCCGGCGTACATTTTTCCGAGTCCATTCAGGATTTTAGGGGAGCAGGTATAAAAATGCTCTGTAATATAATCTTGGAGTTTTTTTACCTGTGCCTGAACCGCCTCATCCGATGGGTTCATTTTTTTCATCTGCCCGAACTCAACAAATATTTTCATAAATTCATCCGCGATGGCAGCTTCGTCATCTTTTGTCCAGTCCTTTGTTTTTTCTTCATACTCTTTGTACTCTGCTGTGTGACCCCACTGCTCTTTGGCGAGCTTAGAGTACTCATCGATCTTTTTGGTATCAAATGCTTTGAAATCCATATAGTTTACTCCCATTACTTTTATTCCTCGAGCGAAAAGAATGAGAGTTTCGAGATGCTCCTTTTTCATCGTAAGCAATTCAATTTGCTGCTCCAGCGCTTTGCTTCGATCAAAATTGGGAGAATCGAGGATGCGTTTGATTTCTTTTAGCGGAAATTCCAGCTCCCTGAACAGTAAAATCTGCTGTAAGCGTTCCATCGCTGTATCGTCATACAGCCGGTATCCCGCCTCGGTATATCCGGCAGGCGGCAGAAGCCCGATGGTATCGTAATATTGCAGAGTGCGTATACTCACTCCAGTCAATTTGCTTGCTTCATTTACTGTCATCATTTTCCTTTCCCTCCGCTCGATAAGGATACAATAAACTATTACGCAGCGTAGGAGTCAAGTGCTTTTTGAAAAATTGATATAAATTTCGGATTAGACGGGTGATGTCATTTTGCAGGAGGGCAACGGCGGTTTTACCCGGTCTTTGAATTTTTGCCGCAATCGGTACGGCGGCAGCGGGCGCAATCGCCACAGCAGCTGCCGGTATGGCCCCGGCGGACGGCCCGGAGAGCGAAAAATGTGCCGGTGGCGATTACTGCCAGCAGCAGCCAATCGAGGGGGCCCATCAGAACAGCCCTGTGATGGCATAGGCCAGCCAGCCTACTAGCCATGCTACACCGCATTGCAGGATTACCACGCCGACTGTTTTCACGGTGGAGCCGAGCTCCCGGCGGATGGTGGCTATGGCCGCCACACAGGGGGTATACAGCAGGGTAAAGACCAAAAAGCTGATGGCGGCCCGGGGAGAGAACATCCCGGTGACGGCCGCACCGCCCAGCAGGACCTCCAGGGTGCTGACGACAGATTCCTTGGCGACAAAGCCAGAAATGAGGGCGGTGGCGCAGCGCCAATCGGCGAAGCCGAGGGGGGCGAAAAGGGGAGCGATCCATTGGCCGATGAGCGCCAGCAGACTGTAAGAGCTATCCGCCACGACATTGAGGCGGGTATCGAAGCCTTGCAGGAACCAGATGATGATGGTGGCCAGGAAAATGACAGTGAAAGCGCGCTGCAGGAAGTCTTTGGCTTTTTCCCACAACAGCAGCCCTACACTTTTGGCGCTGGGGAGCCGATAGTTGGGCAGCTCCATCACAAAGGGGACGGGCTTGCCCCGGAAGGCGGTGTGGTTCATGATGAGGGCCGCCACGATGCCGATGAGGATGCCGAGAAGATAAAGGGCGATCATCACCAGGGCGCCGTACTGCGGGAAAAATGCCGCCGTAAAAAAGGCGTAGATGGAGATTTTGGCAGAGCAGCTCATGTAAGGGGTGAGGAGAATGGTCATTTTGCGGTCGCGATCGGAGGAGACGGTGCGGGTGGCCATGATGGCCGGCACCGAGCAGCCGAAGCCGATGAGCAGCGGCACGATGCTGCGGCCCGAAAGACCGATGCGGCGCAGCGGCTTATCCATTACAAAGGCGACACGGGCCATGTAGCCGGTGTCTTCCAGGATGGAGAGAAAGAAAAACAGGGTGACGATGATGGGCAGGAACACCAGCACGCTGCCCACGCCGGCAAAGATGCCATCGATGATGAGGCTGTGGACCACCGGATTGATGCCGTAGGCAGTGAGGGCGCCATCGACCAGGGCGGTGAGCGCATCAATGCCGACGGCCAGGAGATCGGAAAGACGCTGGCCGATGACATGGAAGGTGAGGTAGAAGGTGAGAAACATGACCGCCAAAAAGGTGGGAATGGCGGTGTACCGGCCGGTAAGGATCTGATCGAACCGGACGGAGCGGGCGTGCTCGCGGCTTTCGTGGCACTTGGTGACCGAGGCGGCGACGACCCCTTCGATGAAGGTATAGCGCATATCGGCCAGGGCGGCATTGCGGTCCAGCCCGGTTTCGTTTTCCATCTGGACGATGCAGTGTTCCAGCAGCTCCTTTTCGTTTTCATCCAGCCGCAGGTCCTTTTCCAGCGTGTCGCCCCCCTCAATGAGCTTGGCGGCGCAGAAACGGGTGGGGACGCCCAGCCGTTCGGCGTGATCCGAGATGAGGTGGATAACGGCGTGCAGGCAGCGGTGGACGGCGGAATCATCGGTGCAGAAATCTGTGACCTTGGGTAGGATTTTGCCCCGGGCGACGGTGAGCGCCTGGGTGATAAGCTCCGATACACCCTCGCCCTTGGCGGCGGAAATGGGTACCACCGGGATGCCGAGGGCGGCGCTCATTTTTTGCACATCGATGGAGCCACCGTTGGCGCGCACCTCATCCATCATATTGAGGGCCAGTACCATGGGGACCCGCAGCTCCAAAAGCTGCAAAGTAAGGTAGAGATTACGCTCGATATTGGTGGCATCCACAATATTGATGATGCCATCCGGCTTTTGATTCAGGATGAAATCCCGGGTGACGATCTCCTCCTGGGTATAGGGCCGCAGCGAATAGATGCCTGGCAGATCGACGACGGAGCAATTTTTCTCGCCCCGGATATCGCCCATTTTCTGATCGACGGTGACGCCGGGAAAATTGCCGACATGCTGATTGGAGCCGGTGAGGGCATTGAACAGGGTGGTTTTGCCGCAATTCTGATTGCCGGCCAATGCGAAGATCATATTTCCGCGGCCTCCTTTACCTCGATCTTTTGGGCTTCCTCCACCCGCAGGGTCAGCTCATAGCCGCGGACCCTTATCTCGATGGGATCGCCCATGGGGGCGACCTTTTGCAGGGTGACGCGGGTGTGGGGGATGAGGCCCATATCCAAAAGGCGGCAGCGCAGCGGGCCATCGCCGCCCACGGCCGTGATGATACCGGAGGAGCCGGTTTTGAGTTCATTCAAAGTCATAGTGATAATCCTTTCCCTTGACATGTGGCAATTAAAATTAGGATAGACTAATTTTATTATAAGGCGGCAAAAATATCAAGTATCCGACAGGGATCGGGCGGTATTTTGGGCGGAGGGGCAAAGCGGGCGGAGGGCTTTGTCCATTTGAGGCGGGACTGGCATTTTTCTGTCGGCGGGGCATACCCTCTAAAGAGAGAGGGGGAATAAGTGATGCTGGGAGCAATGGTACTGACGCTGCTGGGCGGGCTGTGGCTGCTGACGCTGCATGTTTCGACTTCAGGTTCATTCCCGCGGCCGCTGACGGCTAAGCGGGAGCGGGACTGCCTGGAGCGGATGAGCCGAGGAGACCGGGCGGCACGGAACGAGCTGGTGGAGCACAATCTGCGACTGGTGGCGCACATCGTGAAGAAGTACTACGCGGTGAGCGGGGAGCAGGATGATCTGATCTCGATAGGGACGATAGGGTTGATAAAGGCGGTGGAGACCTATAACTTGGAGAAGAAGACAAAATTCGCGACTTATGCTTCTAGGTGTATTGAGAATGAGATTCTGATGTATTTTAGGGCGCGAAGGAAGACGGCGGGGGATGTTTCATTGGAGGACCCGCTGGATACCGACCGGGACGGCAACAGCCTGACGCTGATGGAGCTGGTAAGCGATGAGGAGGATATCATTACACGGCTGGATTTAACGCTGAAAGCTGAAAAACTACGGGAGGTCTTTGGGGTGCTGGAGGGACGGGAGCAGCGGGTGCTGCGGCTGCGCTACGGGCTGGATAACCGGCCGCCGATGACCCAGCGGGAGGTGGCCAGGAAGCTGGGGATCTCCAGGAGCTATGTTTCCCGGCTGGAGAAGCACGCCATAGAGCGGCTGCGGGAGGAGATGGGCAAGTAAGGGGAAAACAGAGGGACTTGCCGTTTGGGAAAAAATACGCTATGATGGGGAAAAGTATTTTTCCCGGAGGTGCCAGTATGCATATTCCCGCCATAGCTACCAGTGAGATGGAGGTATTATCCTTTGCCGAGGCGATGCGCCAAAGCGGCCGGGAGGCGGACTACGATACCGGCCGGTGGCTGTATGTGCCGGACTTTTATACGGAGTACCGATATGTGCTGGGCACCAAGGGAGAGAAACCGCTTATCTGCATTGGGGTGAACCCCTCCACGGCGGAGCCGGACCACCTGGATAATACCCTGAAATCGGTGGAACGGATCGCGCTGGGAAATGGGTACGACAGCTTTATTATGTTTAATGTGTACCCGCAGCGGGCTACCCGGCCGCAGGATATGGCGCGGGAGCGGGATGAGCGGCTGCACCGGGCCAATATGGAGGCTTTCGAGTATATTTTGGAACTGAGTAATGAGCCGACGGTATGGGCGGCCTGGGGGAACATCATAGAGATGCGTCCCTACCTGAAAGGCTGTGTGCAGGATATGATAGCGGCCGGAGAGCGGCACGGCGCCCGGTGGGTCACGGCGGGGAAGCGCTCGGTGAAGGGGCACCCGCACCACCCGCTGTACCTGAAGAAGGACAGCGGGCTGGATCCCTTTGATGTGGCGGAGTACTGCGAACGGTGCATATGAGCTGCGGCAGGGAAAAGGCAGGCAGGCGCTCCGGAGCGGGAAAGGGCCGCCCGAAGCGCAGCGAAGGCGCGGCCCTGGGGAGCGCAGGGGTGCCCGCCGGGGGTGGAGAGTGCGCGGAAGAATGAAAACAGCACCGAGGAGCAGTTCCACGGTGCTGATTTTGTTATTCGTTTGGTTCCTGCGGCAGGGGAGGAGTTTTGGCGGCTTCCAGCTCCTTAAACTTGGCCTGCATGGTGGGATTGTTTTTCGTCAGGCGCTTGACTGAAAGCTCCTGGGCTTTATCATTGGCCAGGCGGAGATTATTTTCGGAGGAGAGCAGGGCGTCCTTGGTCTTTTGCAGGTGGTCGATGGTTTTATCGATCTCCTCGATGGCGGTTTTGAACTTGCGGCTGGCCAAATCGTAATTGCGGCCGAAGCGGGTCTTGAAGTCGTTCATTTCCTCCTCGAAGTGGGAGATATCGATATTCTGATTACGGATCTCCGCCAACTGCCGGCGGTATTCCACCGTATGGAGTGCCGAGCCCCGCAGCAGGGTGATGATGGGAATGAAGAACTGAGGACGGATGACATACATTTTGGGGTAGCGGTAGCTGACATCGGTGATGCCGCCATACAGCTCGCTGTCCGGCTCCAGCAGGGAGACCAAGACGGCATATTCGCAGCCCTTTTCCTGACGGTCCTTATCCAGTTCCCGGAAGAAATCCTCGTTCTTTTTCTTGCTGGCGGTGGTATCCATCTCGTTTTTCATCTCGAACATGATGGAGAGAAATTCGATGCCATCGGAGGTGGACTCCCGGAAGATGTAATCGCCTTTGCTGCCGGTGCGGGCGTCGTTGTCCTTCTCAAAGTAAGCGTTGGGGAAAGCGGCGGACCGCAGACGGTTGAATTCGATCTCACAGTGCTGTTCCAGCGTTTCTCCCACCATTTTGGTGGAAAGGCGGGTTTTGAGGTCCTTATAATAGGCGATGACCTCATCCTTGCTGCTGAGCTCCCGCTTGTAGCTTTCCCGCAGCTCCTGCTCCTTTTCCCGGCTGGCGGCCGCGGCTTCCTTCAGCTGATAGGTCAGCTTATCGATTTCCCGCTGACTTTCGATCAGTTCGTCCTTCTTCTCAGAGGTCACTTTTTGAATGGCCAGCTCCCGCTCGGTTTGAGCGGCGTTCAGGCGGGTCCGCAGTTCAGTAATGGTCTGATCCCGGGCGGAAAGATCGGCGGTCTGCTGCTCCAGGGCTTTCTGTACGGCCAGCTCCCGCTGGGCCTGCTGGGAGAGAAGCTGGGCCTTCAGTTCTTCGATCTGCCGCTGCAGCTGGGCCTCGGACTGCTCCTGAGAGCGGGCGGCCTGAGTGCGTACCAGGGCCAGATCTTTTTCTTTTTCGGCGGCCAGCTGCTTTTCCCGCTGGGCCAGCTCCCGGTGAAATTCTTCATCCCGTACCTGACCCACGATGGCTGCATAGCCGGATTCATCCACGGTAAAGACTTCGCCGCATTTGGGACATTTGATCTCGTGCATAGCCGTACCTCCCGGTGAACTTACTGGATGTGGCCCATGGCGTGGCGCTTGATGGCTTCCATGGAGGCATCGCTGATGACATGCTCCATTTTGCAGGCGTCCTCCGCAGCGGTCTTTTCGTCAACGCCAAGTTTGACCAAAAAGCTGGTGAGCAGGCGATGACGCTCGTAGATCTTTTCCGCCACGGCCTGGCCGGATTCGGTGAGTGTGATGCCGCCATCTTCCGCGACATGGATGTAGCCCCCCTTCCGCAGAATGCCGACGGCGCGGCTGACACTGGGCTTGGAGTAGCCCATTTCCTCCCCGATATCAATGGCGCGGACAAAGCCTGTGCGTTGAGAGAGAACAAGGATGGTTTCCAGATACATTTCGCCGGATTCCTGCAGGGACATAAGGGGCACCTTCTTTTCTTGATGGATATATTTATTTAAGGATAGCATAAAACGCGGTCGGACGCAAGGGAAGCGGGGGGAAGAAAAACTCCCTGCCCGAAGGCAGGGAGAATGGAGCTGGAAACGTGACTTGAACACGCGACCTGCTGATTACGAATCAGCTGCTCTACCGGCTGAGCTATTCCAGCATTTTTGAGGTTACTAAAGTATTCTATCATACCAGCTGGAAAAAATCAATCAAAATTCATGCACAGTTCATTTACTTTCGCGGCAGTGGGCACTATAATAAAAATATACCCCATTTTAACGGAGAACGAACAGAATGAAGAGAGTAACGGCGCTGCTGCTGGCAGCGATGATGATAATAACAACCGGCCTGATAACACCGGCCATGGCGGCGGAGGATGATGTGCCGGAAACCTACAGCAATGCCTATGTGGTGATGGACGCCAAGACCGGGCAGGTGCTGCTGCAAAAAAACATGTACGAGAAGGAATATCCGGCCAGCATTACCAAGATACTGACAACAGCGCTGGGGCTGACCTACGCCAAGCCGGAGGACCGCATCACCGTTTCTCAGGAAACGGTAAGCGATGTATGGAAATGGGGCGAGACCACCCACCTGGCGCTGGAGCCGGGGGAGATCATTACCCTGAAGGATGCGCTGTACGGGGCGATGGTGGAATCCGCCAATGACTGCGCCAATGCCATAGCCCAGGCGGTGAGCGGGAGCCTGACCGATTTTGCGGAGCTGATGAACCAGCAGGTGGCGGCGCTGGGACTGAGCGATACCCACTTTACCAACGCGCACGGCCTGCCGGATAAGGACCACTATACCACTGCCTATGATATGGCGCGCATCACCCGGTGGGCGATGACGGTGCCGGGCTTTGAGGAATATTTCTGCGCGACGGAGTATACCATCCCCAAGACCAACAAAAAGGATGTAGCAAGAAACATCGGTACCCACCACCATATGTTGGTGGAAAGCGCTTACTACTATCCCTACGCTAAGGGCGGCAAGCTGGGCTGGACCACCGAGGCGCAGCATACGGCGGTGACCTGGGCGGAGAAGGATGGACTTTCTTTGCTGTGCGTGGTGCTGGACTGCAGCGACAAGTGGGGCAAGTACAAGGACACCATAGCGCTTTTTGACTACTGCTTTGAACGGTACAGTATGGTTTCGGTAAAGACCAATGAGATAGCGGCGTATGATATCCCGGTGGGGAGCCTGACCAATACTGCCGGGATGGTGCATATAGCGGCGACGGGCGACCTGGATGTGCTGGTGCCGAAGGGAACGGCGGTAGAGAGCATCGCGCTGAAATATAATATCCCCAGCCGATATAAGGTGGGAGAACGCATAGACCCGCAGGTGGAGCTGTGGTGCGGTGGTGAGCTGGTGGGAACTTTCCCAATGGAGTACACTGTGGAGACCTATGCCCCCGTGGAGGATGTGCCAAAGGATGATGTCACGACGGCCGGCAGCGGCTCTGTGGTGCTGACGGTGCTGAAATGGATTGGCATAGTGCTGGGGGCGTTGATCGTGATCTTATTTGTGCTGCGGGCGTACTTTATGGCGCGGCGGCGCCGCCGTGCCAAGCAGCGCAGGCGAGCTCAGCGCCGGCGCATGAACTGAATATTCGGCAAAAAATATAGGGCGGGCCGCTGGGCCTGCCCTATATTTATGCAACTGCACAAATATGGGGAAAATGCATCCTTTGCGGCAAATTGACTGGACAACTTTCCCCCAAATGAGTTACAATAAAACAGTATGCAAAGATGAAGTAATGGGCGGGTGGATGCCCGGAGGAGAAGAAGACATGGATATTTTTGCGCTTCTGCGGCTGGTGCTGGGCCTGGCCTTTTTCCTGTTCGGTATGAATGTGATGTCCAGCAACCTGGAAAAGATGGCGGGCGGTAAGCTGGAGCAGCTGCTGAAAACAATGACAGCGAGCCCCTGGGTGAGCCTGCTGCTGGGCGCGGCCATTACCATAGCGGTGCAGTCATCCTCGGCGGTCACGGTTATGCTGGTGGGTCTGGTCAATTCCGGGATCATGAAATTTGGCCAGACGCTGTATGTCATCTTCGGCGCGAATATCGGCACCACGCTGACGGCGTGGATCCTCTCCCTTTCCGGCATTCAAAGCGGGAATGTGTGGCTGAAGATGCTGAAGCCCGAAAATTTCTCGCCCATTTTAGCCATCATCGGCGTAGTGATGATGATGGTGTGTAAAAACGATAAGAAAAAGAGCATTGGTACGGTGCTGGTGGGCTTTACAGTGCTGATGTACGGCATGGTGGTGATGAGCGACGCGGTAAGCCCGCTGGCGGAGATGCCGGAGTTTTCGGCGATCCTAGCGGGGCTGCGTAACCCGTTACTGGGCCTGGTGGTGGCCACCCTGTTTACCGCCGTGATCCAAAGCTCGGCGGCCTCGGTGGGTATTCTGCAGGCGCTGGCGCTGACCGGCAGCCTGACCTATGAGATGGTCATTCCCATGGTGATGGGCCTGAACATTGGTACCTGCGCCACCTCGCTGATTTCCAGCATTGGGACAAGCTACAAGGCCAAGCGGGTGGCGGTCATCCACTTTTCCATCAAGGTCATTGGTACTGTTATCTGCCTGCCGTTGTACCTGTTGATCACCTCGGTGCTTCAGCTTGATTTTATCCATATTGCAGTGACACCATGGAATATTGCCATGGTGCATACCATCTATAACCTGGCTATTACCGCCATTTTGATGCCATTTACCAAGTACCTGGTGAAGCTGGGCAAGTGGCTGGTGAAGGCCAAAGACGAAACGGCACCTAAGGACTCCATGCAGTACGCGCCTGACCTGCTGCTGCTCCGCTCCCCTTCGGTGGCGCTGCAGGAGTGTGACCACTATACCTTCCGGATGGCCGGGACGGCAAGGGATTCGCTGGAACGGGCGATCTCGCTCATCGGCGCCTACAATGAGCAGGACGCCGAGGTGGTACTGAAGCAGGAGGACACGCTGGATCTGTATGAGGACCGGCTGGATACCTACCTGGTGTACCTTTCGGCGCAGGCGCTTTCCCAGCAGGATAGCCGCCGCGTGGGGAAAATGCAGCACGCCATCGGGGACTTTGAGCGGCTGGGCGACCACGCCGTGAACCTGGTAAAGGCCGGCAAGGAGCTGGAGATCAAATCGCTGTTTTTCTCGGAGGAGGCCCGGCGGGAGTTGGGGGTGCTTTCCGCTGCGGTGCGGGAGATTTTGCAGTTGACAACCGATTGCTATATCAATACCGACCATGAGATGGCCCACCATGTGGAGCCGTTGGAGCAGGTCATTGACGCACTGACCAAGGAGATCAAGCAGAATCATCTGGCACGCCTACAGGCGGGCCGCTGTTCCATCGAGCTGGGATTTATCCTAACTGACCTGCTGACTGACTACGAGCGGATTTCCGACCACTGCTCCAACATTGCGGTGGCGGTCATCGAGCTGCAGCACGACGCGCTGGACTCCCACCGCTACCTGAACGAAATGAAGCGTGACAGCGATGCGTTCCGGGAGATGTATGTGAAATTCAGGGAGAAATATACACTGCCGGAATCGGCCTATATTGCCAGACAGGCGGCGGAATACCGCTGAGCACAGAGGAGGATCGCAGGGTCCTCCTTTTTTTACCCAAATGGGCCGGTGTGTCCCAAATTAAGATAATGTTAATATTCCCGGATGGAAATAAGGCGGCCGCGATGCTATAATACCTCTTACAGCTTTTTTCGCCATACTGTAAATGAGGAAAAGGAGAAACCTATGACGATCTTGACGCCCATTTTGATCTGTCTGGCCGTAGCGGCTATCCTGGGAGCGCTGTGGCTGTTTGCGCCGCAGGCCGCCCTGCAGGCGACCATCTCGGTGGGGGTGATCGCGGCTTTGGGCATCAGCGGCGGGATCATTGGGGAGCTGCTGCCCCGCCGGTGGTTTCACTGGGATCGCTTCCCCTACAAGACCTGCGCATGGGAGAAAAACGGCAAGATCTATGAAAAAATGGAGATCCGCAAGTGGAAGGACAGGGTGCCGGATAAAAGCCGCTGGGGTGGGCATGAATATGCCAAGACCATTCGTGGGCAGAACGACGCCGAAAACGCTACCCGACTGCTGCAGGAAACCTGTGTGGCGGAGCTCATCCACTGGGTACTGATGCTGGCGACGCCGCTGGTATTTGTCTTTGCTCATGGACCGATGGCGGTATTGGTAGTGCTGCTGTATGGGTTCTCTCACATTCCGTGTATTATCATCCAACGGTATAACCGGCCGCGGCTGTGCGCCCTGCTGCGGCGCTGCCAAAGAAAGGGGGCCGAAACGACATGAAAGTTCTCATCCTGACCTGCAATACCGGCGGCGGACACAATGCCGCGGCGGCAGCCCTGCGCCGGGAGCTGGAATCCCGCGGGCACACCTGCGCGGTGGCGGATGCTCTTTCCTTTGGGCCCAAGCATTTTTCGGAGGCGATCAGCCATCTGCACACCATTGCCTACCGGTATTTTCCCAAAATATACGGGGCGGGCTACCGCAAAAAAGAAGAGCGGGTGCTGGGGGAGGATGAGACCTCCTTTGAATACAAGATGAATGCCATTTGTGTGCCGCAGCTGTACCGCTACCTGCTTTCGGGTGGATTCGATGCCATAGTGACGCCGCATGTGTTCCCGGCGGAGATGCTGACCAGGCTGCGCCGGAAATATGAATATAAAAATCCGTTTTATTTTATTGCTACCGATTACACCTGCAGTCCTTGTGTGGATGAGATCACGCCCGATTACTGGGTCATTCCGGATGAGAGGCTGATCCCGGAATTTACCGCCCGGGGCATCCCGGAGGATCGCCTGCTGCCGCTGGGCATCCCCACCAACCCGGCAATGGCCACCCATGTGGACCGGAATGTGGCCCGGCGGTTGCTGCACCTGCCCCAGCAGGGGGAGATGGTACTGGTGATGAGCGGCTCCATCGGCTGCGGGCCGATGACGACCCTGGCCTTGAAACTGCTGCGCCGACTGCCCAAGGATAGCTTTGTGGTGGTCATCTGCGGGAAGAACAAGGGCGACCTGAAGGAGCTGCAGCGGTATGCCAAATTCCTGGAGCGGCTGTACCCGGTGGGCTTTACCGACCGAATGGATCTTTACTATTCGGCGGCCGACCTGGTAGTGGGTAAGCCTGGCGGGCTTTCCTGTACCGAGATCGCCCAAAAGAGGGTGCCGGCGGTGCTGATGCTGAGCGTCCCCGGCTGCGAGAGCCGCAATCTGGAATTCTTTACTCGCTATAGGATGGCACTGGGGACCGAGAGCGTGCGGGATACCCTTTCTGCCGTGCGGCGGCTGCTGAGCAGCGCAGCCATGCGCAACCGTATGATGCTGGCGCAGCGGAGTATTCCGCAGGGCGCGGTGGCGGCAATCACGGATCTGATAGAAAAGGGAACGGTACCTTTGCCCGCAAAAGAAGAATGATGCTGCATAAAGAAAAGGGAGCCTTTTGGCTCCCTTTTTTGCGTGGGGTTGGCTTAATTGCAGCCACAGCCGCAGCCGCCGCAGCCGTTCGTGCTGGTATCGCCGCAGCCGCAGGTGCGGTAGGCGGAGATGTTGGTGGCATTGCCGCCGGTGAGCCACAGCCACACCAGAATGAGAATGATGATCCACCACCAGTTATTGCCGCAGCCGCAGCTGCCGCCGCATCCACAAGAATTGCAGCCCATAGTGTACCCTCCTATTATTCAAAAAAGGTTAGTTGCAGCCGCAGCCGCAGTCACCGCAGCCACTGCGTCCGCCGCCGCATGTATTACAGCCACAGCCGCCGCCATAGCCACTCAGTCCGCCGCTGCTCAGCAGCCAGATAGCAAGAAGAATGATGACCAGGGTGGCGTCATTCAGGCAGATGCCGAAGAGCCCACGGTTGCTATCGGCAGGGCAGCAGGTATTGCAGCAGTTACCAAACATAGCAGAGATGCCTCCTTTACATTGGGATCACCCCATCTTATGTCGCGGGGAGATTTTGGTGCGGCGTTTAAGCGACTGGATGCAGCCAATATTAAGGGCAGAACAAAAAAGGAGGGGAGACCCTATGAATCAATACAATGGCTTTACACCGCGGGCGGCCGCGGCATTGGAGGGCGCCCAGCGGGCGGCGCAGCAGGCAGGGCATACCTATATCGGCAGTGAGCACTTGCTGCTGGCATTGCTGCGAGAGGGGGCCGGAGCGGCTTATACGCTGCTTTTTCAGCGGCGTGTAACAGCGGGAAAGACCGAGCGTGCCCTGCTGCAAATGGTGGGTAGGGGACATCCCACCCTGCTGGAGTCGGAGGAAACGACGGTGCATTACCGTGCCGCAGTGGAAGAAGCGCTGCGGGAGGCCCAGATGGGCGGATTTTTGCAGGCGGGGACCGAGCACCTGCTGCTGGCGCTGTGCGGACAACAGGATTCCGGGGCGGTAAGACTGATGAATAAGCTCGCAGTGGATATCCCCAACCTGACCATTGCCCTGCGAGAGACGATACGGCTGGAGCAGTGCGAGCAGAATAACGACCGGCAGATTCCCAAGGTGGTGGGAAAGGCCCAGCGGCAGATCCGCAGTGTGATGCTGGACCGCTTTGGCCGGGAGCTGACTGAGCTGGCCCGGCAGGGGCGGCTGGATCCGGTCATTGGGCGGGAACAGGAGACAGAGCGGCTATTGCAGATCCTTTCCAGGCGTTCCAAAAATAATCCCTGTCTGATCGGTGAGGCGGGAGTGGGCAAGACCGCCGTGGTGGAGGGGCTGGCGCAGCGCATTGCGGAGGGCCGGGTGCCGCTGGCTCTGGCGGATAAGCGGATCATTACTCTGGACTTGCCAGCAATGGTGGCCGGTACTAAGTATCGCGGTGACTTTGAGGAGCGGATCCGGTCCATTATGGAGGAAGTGGCGGCGGCTGGGGATGTGATTCTTTTTATTGATGAGATTCATACCATTATGGGCATTGGCGCGGCGGAAGGCGCAGTAGATGCGGCTAATATCATGAAGCCGAAACTTGCCCGCGGGGAATTGCAGGTTATTGGTGCCACCACCATAGCGGAGTACCGCAAGACCATCGAAAAGGACGGCGCGCTGGCCCGGCGGTTCCAAAGTGTGCTGGTGGAGGAGCCTACCGAGGAACAGACAATGGCGATCCTGCGGGGGCTGTGCCCGCGCTATGAACAGCACCACGGGATGATCATTACCGAGGACGCACTGGAGGCTGCGATCCGGCTTTCGGTGCGGTATTTCCCGGCGCGCTTTTTGCCGGATAAGGCGCTGGACCTGCTGGATGAGGCGGCGGCCAGGCTGCGGATCCACCGGGCAGGCATGCTGGAGAGTGGAATGAGAGCATCCCGGCGGCTGATACTGACCCAGCGAGAGGTGCAGCAGGCGGCGGGGGCGATGACAGGGCTTGCGGGGGGACAGGGCCTTTCGGCAGAGCAGCTGGAAAATGGCCTGCGGCAGAGTGTGGTAGGACAGCAGGAGGCGGTGGAGACGGTTATCCATGCCATCCTGCGCAGCAATGCTGGGCTGCGGGATCCCCGGCGCCCCATCGGGAGTTTTTTGTTCCTGGGGCCCAGTGGAGTGGGCAAGACCCAGTTGTGCTACGCATTGGGCAAAACGCTGTTCGGCAGCGAGGAGAATATCATCAAGCTGGATATGAGCGAATACCGGGAGCCGCACAGTATTTCCCGGCTTATTGGGGCGCCCCCCGGTTATGTGGGGTGTGAGGAAGGGGGCATCCTGACTGAGGCGGTGAAAAAACACCCAATGAGCGTGGTGGTCTTTGATGAGATAGAAAAAGCACACCCGGATCTTTACAATTTGCTGCTGCAGATTTTGGAGGACGGGCGACTGACCGACAGCCAGGGCAGATTGGCGGTCTTCAGCAATACGGTGGTTATCTTGACCAGTAACCTGGGAGCGGAGGCGATGCTGCATCCGCAGAGGATGGGCTTTGGCGATGCCGGGGCGGACGCGAAGACGATGGTGCTCTCCAAACTGCGGGAACAGCTGCGGCCGGAGCTGCTGGGCAGATTGGATGAGACAATCCTGTTCCAGCCGCTGAGAAAGGAAGAGCTGCGGCAGATCGCGGTGCAGCTGCTGCAGGGGGTGCAAAGCCGCCTGCGGGAGCAGGAGATCGGGATGGAATTTGAGGACACGGTGGTGGAACAGATTGTTGCGGGGGCGGAGGAGGGCCCCTATGGGGCGCGCCCGCTGCGGCGGCTGGTACGCACCATGGTGGAGGATCCGCTGACGGAACGGCTGCTGGCCGGGGAGCTGCATGCCGGGGATATCCTGTGTTGCGGCTGGGAGCAGAGCACCCTGCAGATGCACGAGCGGATACCGGCGGCGCAGTGAGTGAAGTTTCTGTATGGAGCGGGCCGACCTGCGGCTTTTGCGGATTGTAAAAAGATGTCGCTTTACAGATGCGGCGTCTTTTTTTATAATAGAGGTGGAATGACAAATGCTATTTTGGACAGGCATGAAAATGCATGAGAAAAGACGATATGAGGCTACGGATATGCGAAGGATTACAGAGGCGCTAAACCAAATCGTTCACAGTATAGAATGTAAAAATGTTTTGGAAATTGCTTGCGGCAGTGGAGAATTTTCCCTCGAAGCGGCCAGTATTGCTCATTCTGTAACATGCATTGATTTAGACGATAGTCGCTTGCTGCCATCGGTAAGGGATGCAGAAAACATAGTTTTTCTACTGATGGATGCCATTAACTTACAGATGGCAAGTGATAGCGTCGATGTTATTGTGTTCTATAATGCACTTGCGCATGTTGAAAACGAGTTAGAAAAGATCTTGAATGAATGTTATAGAGTTTTACGGAAAAGAGGGGAGCTATATTTTATCAGCTCTTTTGGAATTGATAAAATCGCTGTAGAAGCCACACTGTTGCCAATGTTAAAGAAACAAAAAATTTATTTCAGCTTGAGTCAAACAAAAAATTTTATAATTGTACAAATAGGTGCTTAATTCAGTTTGAGTAATTCACACAGGATATAACGCTAAATATAATTGTCCATTCAATATGTTTGGCGAGAAAATACAACATAAAAGGAGTACCTACTATGGAAAACAAAATCTTTACCTTACATAAAACCGTTACCGAGGCAGATACCGCTGCCCATGTGGGGAGCGGCAGCCTACCTGTATTGGCAACCCCGGTTCTTATTGCGTGGATGGAAGCGGCAGCCTGTGGCTGCTGTGCCGGACTGATGGAGGAAGGCACCACCAGTGTGGGAACGGAGATGAATATGCGACATACCGCGGCCAGCCCGGTGGGGATGAAAGTGACTGTTACGGCGGAACTGACCGCGGTGGAGGGCAGAATTCTTTCTTTCAAGGTTTATGCCGAAGATACCGCCGGTGCCATCGGCGAAGGCAGCCATACCCGTGCCATTATACGGGCGGAGCGTTTTATGGAAAAGGCCAATGCCAAGCTGGCCCAGTGAGGGAATTCCCATGGTGAGTGCGGCCGCTACAAAAACGAAGCCCCGTGTGATGAGTCGGGGCGGTATCATTGCCTGCATGGTACTGACACTGTTGACGCCAGTGGGGTTGCTGTTGATCCACCTGGCGCGCGGCAATGCCGAAGAAGTGGAGCATCTGTACAGTCGTGGATTTTATCATGGTATGGCAACGGCTCTGACAGCGCTGACCGGGAGGGCGCCCTTTTCGGTAATGGAGGTCATCCTGCTTTTGCTGGGGGCCGCTGCGCTGGTGTTCCTTGTTCTTTGGATACGGGAAGCCATCCGGCGGGGAAAACGCTGGTGGATGGTGTGCTTAAAGCGGCTGTGGATCATAGTTTCGGCGGCTTCGGCGGTATTCTTTTGGTTTATTCTTACCGGGGATCTTAATTACTACCGTATTCCGGTGGGGCAGAGTCTGGGGTTGCAAACCGAGGCAACGGATGTGAAAACGCTTCGGTCACTCTGTCATCTGCTGGCGGGGCAGGCGGCGGAGCTGCGGCCACAGTGTGAGGAAGATAGCGAGGGGGTATTTGCTTCTTCCGTGACCTATGCGGAATTGGCGGAGACCGCTACTGGTGCGGTGACGGCACTGGATGAGATCTATGGGGTACAGCTCTTTGACCTGGCGGGACAGACCCGCCCCAAAGCCATGTATTTTTCAGAGGTCATGAGCTATATTCAGCTGACTGGTGTGATTTTTCCTTATATCTCGGAGCCGAACATCAATATACACCAACCGGCCTATGGGATCTCCTCCACCATGTGCCATGAGCTTTCCCACATCTGCGGCTTTATGCGGGAGGATGAGGCGAATTTTATTTCTTATCTGGCCTGCTATAATAGCGATAATACAGAGCTGCGGTATAGCGGCGCGATGATGGGACTTATCCATGCTACAAACCGCCTGTACCGCTATGACCCAAACGCCTGGCAGGAGATTTATACGCTGCTGCCGGAAGGAGTGCTGCGGGATCTGGCGGCCAACAGCCGTTACTGGAAAAAGTATGAAACGCCGGTAGGCGAAACGGCTGACCGCTGGAACGATGCCTACCTGAAGGCCAATGACCAGACCGATGGGGTGCAGAGCTACGGCCGTATGGTCGATCTGCTCATCGCTTTTTACAGGGCGCAGGGATTGATTTGAGCAGTATATTTGCCGGTTCCTGCAAACCGAGAGAGGCCGACCCTGTGGGTTGGCCTTTTTTGCAAGTTAAGGCCATGTTAAATTTCATTTTTGGCTTGACAAATGCCGTGGGCAGGCCTATACTTGCAGATATATTTTTTACGCAAAGGAGTGCGGAACGATGAGTAAAGTGTTCATTCCGGCAGGTTACCACAGCTGCCTTTCCCTGTACGATACCCAAAAGGCCATCAGCCTGATCAAGCGGGTGTTTGAGGATACTCTCTGCGGAAATCTGAATCTCATCCGGGTATCGGCCCCGCTGTTTGTGGAGGCTTCCACCGGCTTGAATGATGACCTAAATGGAGTGGAGCGCCCCGTTTCCTTTGATGTGCCGGATATCGGCCGGGATGCACAGGTGGTGCACTCCCTAGCCAAGTGGAAGCGCCTGGCGCTGCACCGCTACGGCTTCCGTCCCGGCAAGGGCCTTTATACCGATATGAATGCCATCCGGCGGGATGAAACGCTGGATAACATTCACTCCATCTATGTGGACCAGTGGGATTGGGAAAAGGTTATCACGCCAGAGGAGCGTAATGTGGCCTATCTGAAGGCTACGGTACAGAGTATTGTGGATGCGATCGTTTCCACTCAGCGCACCCTGCGGGCCATATATCCGCAGCTGAATACGGTTCCGGACCTGGTGCCGGAGGTCACCTTCATCACCACACAGGAGCTGGAAGACCGTTACCCGGAGCTGACCCCTAAGGAGCGGGAAAATGCCATTGCGAGGGAATGCGGCACTGTATTCCTAATGCAGATTGGCGGTAAGCTGCGCAGCGGCCAGCCCCATGATGGCCGTGCCCCAGACTACGATGACTGGACCCTAAATGGTGACCTGCTGGTTTATAACCGAGTGCTGGGAACAGCATTCGAGCTGTCCTCCATGGGCATCCGTGTAGATCCTGCGGCACTGGACCGCCAGCTGACCCTTTCCGGCTGTGAAAATCGCCGTACATTGCCCTTCCACCGGATGCTGCTGGCCGGAAAGCTGCCGCTGACCATTGGTGGCGGTATTGGCCAATCAAGACTGTGCATGTTCCTGATGGGGACCGCCCATATCGGTGAGGTGCAGTCTTCGGTGTGGGATGACGATACCATGCAGAAATGCGAAGCCGCTGGTATTATCCTGCTGTAAGTTCTTTAATAAAAAGACCGTCCGGTTTTGTGCCGGGCGGTTTTTGGCATTCCACTTTGTGCAGATACAAAAAGAGGGCACCTTGTGGGTGCTCTCTTTTTGTGAGAAAATATATTTAGGGAAAAACATTGAGGGGACGAAGATATTATTTAGCGAGGGTGGTAATGAGGTTATACAGGGCACGAATGGCCAGACCCAGGGTAGCTACAGCAGCAATGCCGCCCAGTACATTACGAATGATAGAGTTGGTGTAGTTGCCCAGCAGTTTTTTGCTATTGGCAATGACCAGCAGCAGAATAGCGATAAAGGGGAGAATGAAACCGCTGATGGCCTGGGCCGCTACGATGATGGCAGCGGGGGAGGTATTTACCATGGCCAGCACGGTGCCAAATACGATAACGATGATCGCCAGCAGCTTGGCCTTGGTGCAGGAGGAACCGCCCTCCCAGTGGAACAGGGCGCTGAAGATGGTCTTGAAGGTGAAGCCGACTGCGATAGCAGAGGACAGACCGGCGGCCAGCAGGCCGATATCGCCTACCACACGGGCCCAGGAACCCAGTACCGGCTCCAGAGATTTAGTGAAGGTCAGGGCGCCATTGACGGAAGTGCCGGTCCCATACAGCACAGTGCCACTAGTGATAAGGATAGAAGCAGTGATGATAATACCGATAATGATGTTGAAACGAATGTCAAAACGGGCATCGGGCAGCTCCTCAATGGAAGTGTACTTGCCCTGAGAGGTGATGGAGTGCAGGATGAGGTTCATGCCGATAAGGGTGGTACCGATGAGCGCCATGGTATTCATCAGGCCGCCTTCGGGAACGACAGGAACCAAACCGGTTACGACTTGGCCCAGGTTGGGGGCAACAGCAATAGCGGTAACAAGGAACAGAACACCCATGACGCTGACGAATACCTGCATGATGGTCTCCAAGACCTTATTGGAGGCTAAGGCGGCGATAAGGGCGATAACGCCGATGATGAGAGCGGAGACCCACTGGGGCATACCAGTGATATCCTGCAGACCGGCGGAGGCGCCGATCTCATTGCCAGACTGGAACGCGAAGCAGGAGATACCGACGGCTAAGCCGACAAATATCTGGACAAACAGGCGCCAGCCGCGGCTTTCAGGCTTCAGGGCGATGGCTGCATCGATGACATTCTTGTGAGAAGCGATGGCGATGCGGGAGGACATTTCCATGAGGACGATGAGGGCGATGCCGGAGAAGACAACGGCCCACAGCAGAGCATACTGGAACTTAACGCCCACCAGGGTAGCGGTGGTAATGGTGCCAGGGCCAATGAATGCGCTGGTAATAATAGCGGCAGGCCCCATATTTTTCAGCTTTTGCATAAAAGTCTTTTTTTCCATTAGAGTTTACCTCCTAAGTGAACTTCAGATCACATTTTGGTTAAGTGCTTGTTGGCACAGGACCTGCGCCCCTCACGCACGGTCTATGCCAGCTTGCACTTTAGCAGATTTGAACGATAGAACTTATTTGGTTTGGTTGAGACTCAACTTTCAAGGCGATTATACCAACTTGATAAGGCGTTAACAATGGTTCTGTGCACGAAATATCGCCTATAGTGGTGGGCAATCTGCACAATCAATTGAAGTTTGTTAAAGAAGAATCAAAGAAATGCGGAAGAATTTTGTTGATGCTGCATATTGTTTCCTCCATCGCCACAAATAATTTGGCGAATTTATTGCCGACTAATAGAAAATGGGGACTTTGTAGTGCTGTGCTAAGATAAATAATGAAATGGCCTGTTGTGCACCATGCATATTCCAAATCGTTTTTTTTAGATACCGGAAACGATGACGAAAAGCCAGGAAAGTGGCACAATGAAAAAGCAAACCAGCCCAAGTATAAGTGGGCTGCCCCTCCCCGGCACCCCTCCGCCGCGGTAATGCGACTAAATACGAAAGAAATTGGTGAATGATATGGAAAGAATAGAACAAGCCAATAAGGAAGCGCTGCGGCGCATCCTCAGTGGAGAACCGGAACTCATTGATGTGTGCCCGGCCGGGGAAGTGATCCCGGAGTTAGATAACCATTCCATCGGCCATGCGGGCCCGCCCATTGCCTGGGAAGAGATGTGCGGCCCGATGCAGGGTGCTATTATGGGGGCCGCGGTATATGAAGGGATGGCTTCCACCTTGGAGGAGGCGGCAGAAATGGCCGCTTCCGGTAAGATTCATTTTATCTCCAATCACAGTATGCACTGTGTTGGCCCCATGACCGGTATGATCACCCGTTCCATGCCGCTGTGGGTGGTTCGTAATAAGACCTTCGGCAATTACGCCTACAGCACCTTTAACGAAGGAATCGGCAAGGTCATGCGCTTTGGCGCTAACTCCACGGAGGTTATTGACCGCCTGCGCTGGATCCAGAATGATTTGGGCCCTGCTATGAAGAGAGCGCTCCAGGAATCCGGACCTATTTCCCTTAAGCTTATCATTTCTCGTGCGTTGGCGATGGGTGATGAGATGCATCAGCGCAATGTGGCGGCTTCCTCACTGCTTACCCGTGAATTGGCCCCTTACCTTGCCAATGTGGTGGAGGACTCGGCCAAGCGCTTTAAGATTCTTAGCTTCCTTTCCACCAACGATCAGTTCTTCCTGAACCTCGCCATGGCGGCGGGCAAGGCAACCATGGATCCCGTTCGTGACATTCCTCATTGCAGCGTAGTGACAGCCATGAGCCGCAACGGAACTAACTTTGGAATTCAGGTCAGTGCGCTGGGCGACCGCTGGTTCCAGGCGCCCGCCTGTATGCCGGTCGGCCTCTATTTCCCCGGTTATTCCGAAGCGGATGCCAACCCCGATATGGGCGACAGTGCCATCTGTGAGACCTTTGGAATCGGTGGCTTTGCCATGGCATCCTCTCCCGCGGTGGTGCGCTTTGTCGGCGCCGGAAATATCAGCAGCGCCATGAAGTATTCCCGCGATATGATGGAGATCACCGTTGGGGAAAACGATGTCTATGTGATGCCGACCATGGACTTTACCGGTACCGGCACAGGCATTGATATCCGCAAGGTTATTGAAACGGGTATTCTGCCTGTCATCAATACTGGTATGGCGCACAAAAAGCCTGGTGTAGGGCAGGTGGGTGCGGGTGTCGTTAAGCCTCCTATGGAGTGCTTTGAACAGGCCCTGTATGCGCTGGCCGAGTACGAAGGGATAACCGAAGAATAATCGCAACAGATAGTTAATAAAGGAGATAACCATGAGCGATCTGAAGGAAATGATCCGGCAGGCCAATGAAACCGCCGTGAATAAACTGAAAAACGCCCAGCCCTACTGGGTGGATATCAAACCTGCCCATGAGGTGCTGGGAATTGACAAGTACACCCTGCTGCATGCAGGCCCACCCATTGCGTGGGAGGAGATGTGCGGCCCCATGCGCGGAGCCATTGTTGCCGTACTGAAATATGAAGGCCTGGCGGAAAATGATGAAGAAGCCCTTGCGCTGGCAGGCAGCGGTAAGATAAAATATGAACCGTGCCATCACCACAATGCCGTAGGTCCCATGACGGGTGTGACCTCCTATTCCATGCCGATGATCTGCGTGTTGAATAAGGAGAACGGCAATTATGCCTATTCCACCATCAATGAGGGCACCGGCAAGGGCATCCGCTTTGGCAGCTGCGGCCAGGATACCGTAGACCAGCTGGTGTGGCTGGAAAAGGTGCTGGGCCCGGCGCTGAAGGATGTTGTCCACACCATGGGCGGGATTAACCTAAAGATGATCATTTCTCAGGCGCTGGCCATGGGGGATGAGCTGCATATGCGCAATAATGCCGCTACCAATCTGTTTGTAAAGACCATAGCGGAAACGCTGTGCGAGGTGGTAGAAAGCCGTGCGGCGCTTACCCAGATTATGCACTTCCTGACCTGGAACAATGACCAGTTTTTCCTCAACTTTGCCATGGCGGCCAATAAGGCCTGCGCCGATGCGGCACATGGCATCGAGCATTCCACCATGGTGACCGCGATGGCCCGCAACGGCGTCAATATCGGCATCCGGGTGAGCGGCCTGGGCGACCGCTGGTTCACCGCTCCCGCAGCGGATGTGGCAGGTGCTTATTTCCCGGGCTATTCCGCGGAGGACGCCAATAAGGACATCGGTGACAGCGCCATTATGGAAACCGGCGGCATTGGCGGCATGGCCATCGCTACTGCCCCTGCCATTGTTCGCTTCCTGGGTGCTGGCAAGTACCAGGACGCTGTGAACTATACCAACAACATGTACGAAATCACCCTTTCGGAGCAGGATCAGTATGCCATGCCGGATATGGATTTCCGTGGTTCGCCCATCGGTATCGATATTCTCAAAGTAGTGGAAACCGGTATTTCCCCCATCATCAATACCGCTATTGCCTGTAAACGCCCCGGCGTTGGTATGATCGGTGCCGGTATTTCTAAGGCACCGCTGGAAATGTTCGAAGAGGCGATGGTTGCCTTTGGCGAAGCGCACGGCCTGCAATAATAACAAAGTGTTTGATTAGCCGGCAGGCGTCGGGCCCCTATGGGGAACCGACACCTGCTGTGCTATGCTTTAATAAAGAGAAAGAACGGAGTATACTATGGAACTCAGTCCAATCCTATTATGCCTGCTGGCAGCAGTGCCGGTACTGTTGCTCATTATTCTGCTGGTGGGCTGCAAGTGGAGCGTGGGCCGCGCGGCGGTCGTTTCGGTCGCCGTAGATGCTGTAATTGCTCTATCTGCATTTGGGGCGCATCCGCTGCAAATTCTGGTCAGCGCCGCCAAGGGCGCATGGAGTTCACTCAGCATTATTCTCATCATCTGTCCGGCAATCCTTATGTACAATATTGTCCGGGAGGCTGGCGCATTTCGTGTCATTCGTGCGGGCATTCAGCAGGCAACACCCAATAAGCTTCTGCAAATTCTCATCATCGGCTATGCTTTCGCGGCATTTTTGCAGGGGATCACCGGCTTCGGCGTACCGGTGGCGATCTGCGCGCCGCTCCTCATCGAAATAGGTGTTTCTCCGCTCTGGGCGCTTGCCATTGCCCCTTTGGGCGAGGCGTGGGGCAACACCTTCGGTACGCTCAGCGCTGCATGGGATGCGCTGGCGGCGCAGGCAGGCCTGACCGAAGCCATGCCCCTTTACTGGCAAAGTGCTTTGTGGACAGCTTCATTCCTCTTTGCGATGAATCTTGTTTCCGGACTGCTGGTTTGCTGGTTTTACGGCAGGGGCGCAGCACTTCGCCGCGGATTGCCCGCTGTACTGGTGCTCAGTCTGGTGCAGGGCGGCGGGGAACTGCTGATGAGTCAGGTCAATACCACGCTCTGCTGCTTTATTCCCTGCTGTCTGGCTTTGGTGGTATCGCTTCTTTTGGGGCGGCTTCCACTTTACAATACACCGTGGGAGCTGGAAAACAGCCGTGCCATGGAGCCGTCGCGCGGAACGCTTTTGTCGGAACAGGCGCCGCAGGGCATGGGGATCCTGCACGCCTTTTCCCCTTACCTTGTCATGACTGCCTTTTCACTGGTCTGCCTGCTCATTCCTTCGGTCAAGCGGGCGTTGGCGGGTGTTTCCGTTTCGCTTCATATTCCTGCCGTTGTCAGCGGCGGTACAGCCATTACCGAGGAGGTCAGCGGCTTTTCTCCGCTCAGCCTCACCAACGCGGGTGTGTTCCTGTTTTTGGCGGCAGGCTTCGGGTTCTTCTATTTTCGGCGTCGGGGCTGGCTTACAGCGGGCAGCGGGCAGCAGATCCTGCGGGACAGCCTGAAAAAAGCATGGCCATCCTCTGTTTCGGTTATGGTGTTTCTGGTGCTTGCCAATATTATGAGCGGCACCGGCCAAACCGCTGCCTTGGCGGGTGGATTTTCCGCGGTATTTGGGCCGTACTATGCGGCGCTGGCAGCGCTGGTGGGAATGCTCGGCTCCTTTATCACCGGCTCCAATATGTCCAGCAATATCCTGTTTGGCAGCTTCCAGATGACGACGGCAGAACTGGTGGGCTTGCAGCCTGCCCCTATCCTGGCGGCACAGACCGTGGGCGGCAGCGCCGGCAGCCTCATCAGCCCCAGCAAAATCGTTCTAGGAGCTACAACAGCCGGCCATCCGGAAATGGTTGGTGCTATCATCAGAAAGCTGCTGCCGGTGGCACTGCTGTTCTCCCTCACCGCCGGCGCGGTAGTATTGCTTAGCGGACTGATGCTGGGCTAAAAAAATATTGGTATACAAAAAAGACTGTGGGTATGATATACTTAACTTATATCATGTCCACGGTCTTTTTATAGGAGGGGGATATCATGTATACCATCGGTTCATTCCTGCGGGAAGAGGAGCTGACCGGATTAAAGCTTATGACGGATACCGCCGATTTGCAGGCGGAAATCACCAATATCAATATTATCGATAATCCCGATTCCTACGATTGGCTTTCCTCCGGGGATTTTTTGCTGACCACCGGCTATTTTCTTCGGGATGATGAGGCTATGCAGTGTCAGCTTGTACGGGAGCTTTCGGAACTGGGTTGTGTGGGGCTGGCCATTAAAACCCGCCGCTATTTGGATGTGATTCCGGAGGCGATGCTGGAGGAAGCGAACCGGCTGGGCTTCCCGCTCATCAATATCCCGGTCCAGTATCCTCTCAGCAAGATCTGCAAGGTGGTGTTTGGCCGGCTTTCCGGCGGCGGGGTGGAAAAGGCCGACCGCTTTGTTTCGCTTTACCATTCCATCACCGAGAGCATGCTGGAGGCAGATGGCGTTTCCCGGATGCTGGGCGTCCTTAGCGACTTTATCGGTAATGCGGTGCTGCTGCTGGGGGCCAAGTGGGAGCTGATGGCCTATGCCGAAAATGCTGGAAACCCAATGCCGCTTTCGCGGTATCTCCCACTGCAAAAGGGGGAGGTTATTTTCCCAGAGAGTATTACCGGCAATATGCCTTCGGATTTTTCCAAATATGCCAAGGCCATCAAACGGGTCTTTTCCGCTGGGGAGGAGCGTGCGGTCTGCCGCATACTGCCGGTTTCCGGCGGTAATGCCCTGTTTGGCTACTTGGTGGTGTGGGAGACCGGCCGCAAAATGCAATCGGTGGAATATCTGGCCTTGGAGATCGCGGCCTCTTCCTTGGCGCTGGAGCGCTTCCGCACCCGCCAGATCGAGGAGATCCGGATGCATATCCGGCAGGACTTCTTTGACGATTTGCTCAGCGGCAAGCTCCATTCTGCCGAGGAGGTGGGCAGCATTGCCGGGATGCACAATATGGACGCCGAGGGGACCTATCTCTGCATGGTCACTAAGTTGGACAGCGCCGCCCGCGGGACCGAAAACTATGTGGAAATGCAGGATGCCTTCCTGCGCATCAAGGACCGTATGATCGCCCAGATCGGTGAACTTTCCCGCGAGGAGGGCCGCAGCTGCATCTCTATTCATCGTGGCAGCCTTATTATCACCTTTCTGCGCATTGTCCATACCGAACCGGACCAGCGCATTAGTGAGGAAAATCGGCGGTTTATCCAGCGGCTTTACCACCGTCTGCATGCCATCACACAGCAGTATGTCCTCAATATCGGTGTGGGGGAGCCGACCGCCCGTCTTATCAATGTGCGCCGCAGCTTTACCCAGGCGCAGGAGGCTATCCGGGTCTCCGGCAATTTGCGCAGCGTGGCAGGGGTGCATTTTTACGAGGACCTCATCATCTATCAGCTGCTTAGCAGCGGAGTGGAAAATGAAAAATCCGCCGAGCTTTATACGCTGTCTATCCGCAGTCTGGTAGAGTATGATAAACAGAACGCGACCAACATGGTGGAAACGCTGGACTGTTACTTTGCCTGCAACTGTAATGTTAGCGAAACAGCCAAAGCCCTCTTCATCCATCGCAACACCCTCATTTACCGCATTGATAAGATCAAATCTATTCTGGGGAGGGATCTCAAAGATTCCGAAGAGCGTCTGCTGCTGCAGCTGGGCCTGCGGGTCTATCAGGTGCGGCAGATTCGTGAAGCGGCCGCCAATTCTTGAGCTTGACCGCGGGAATGTTTTTCTCTCTACTGCCATACAAAAGAGCAGGAGGGGGAGTTTGCATGAAAAGATGGATGACCCTGCTGCTGGGGTGCCTGCTGCTGTGCACCGCCTGTGGAAAAAAGGAACTGTTAGGATCCATTGCACTGCGGGAAGATACCAACCCGGAGCAGATGATAGAAGAGCTTTCCCAGCGGTATGATTTGCCGGAAAGTATGCTGCTGGAATCTGCCGCGGACCTGGCAGCACTGCTGCAAATAAAGGAAAAGTACCTGCTGTTGGGTTGTGGGCGTATTGCAGCCCCGGAGGACAACCCACAGCAAATACTATTGGCGCAGGCGGCCCCGGGCAAAACGGAAAAGGTGACTGCCACCCTGCAAAAGCGTCTGGAGACAGTACAGCGGGCATTTCCCGGGTATCCTTCGGCGCAGGCCGGGCGGGTCATTACAGCAGGGGATTATGCTCTTTTGGTCATCGTCACCGCCGATGATATGGATACTGTGCAGCAGGAGATTATGGATTATTTTATCGGAGGGAAATAGCAAGAAAAAATGGTTGCACACGAACTTAAATTCGTGTATAATATCTTAGTAGGCCATGACAGGTCGTGCAAAGGCAGCCTTTGTCATGCGGAAATCTGGTCCTGTGCGACGCAGTGCTGTGAACCATGTCAGGCGGGGAACCGAGCAGCATTAAGCAGTATTTGCGGGTGCCGCAGCCAACCGGGTTTCCGTGTGATAAAGGCTGCCTTTGCATTTTGCGGGAAAGGGGAGAAAACGGAATGTACCAGGCACTGTACCGCAAGTGGCGTCCCCGCACCTTTGAGGAAGTGGTGGGGCAGGAGCATATCACCACCACGCTGAAGAACGAGATGATTCAGGGAAAGCCTGCCCATGCTTATCTGCTGATGGGCAGCCGTGGCACCGGCAAAACCACCTGCGCCAAGCTCATCGCCAAGGCGGTGAACTGCCGCAACCCGGTGGATGGCAGCCCCTGCGGCCAATGTGACTGCTGCCGCGGCGTGGATAACGGCAGCCTGGTGGATGTAGTGGAGATTGATGCCGCCAGCAATAACGGCGTGGATAATATCCGTGACCTGCGGGAGGAAGCCGTTTTTCTGCCCAATATCGCCAAATACCGCGTTTATATTATCGATGAGGCGCATATGCTTTCCGTCGGGGCGGTCAATGCCCTGCTCAAGATCATGGAAGAGCCGCCGGAGCATGTGATTTTCATTTTGGCTACCACCGAGGTGCACAAGATCCCGGCTACCATTCAGTCCCGCTGCCAGCGGTTTGATTTTAAGCGTATTGCGCCGGAGGTCATCCGGGATAGGCTGCTTTTCATTGCCGGGCAGGAGGACATGACCTTGACGGAAGAAGCCGCGGCTCTCATTGCCCGCATTGCCGATGGCGGTATGCGTGATGCCCTTTCTCTCCTTGATCTTTGCTGGGCACACGCCCATGATATCACCGTGGAGGCCGTCAGCGAAGCGGCCGGGCTTGTGGGGCTGGACTATCTTTTTGAGATCGCCGATGCCGCCGCGACGGGGGATTTTACCGGCGCAATGGATGCCGTGGAGCGCCTGGCCGGACAGGCTGTGGAATATGACCGCCTGTGCAGTCAATTAATCAACCATTACCGCAACCTGTTGGTGGCAGCTACCGCTCGCGATCCCGAACAGCTTATCGTCTGCCTGCCACAGACGCTGGAACAGTATAAAAAGCAGGCGGCTTCCTTTACTCCGGCCGCGCTGATGGATGCCATCAGAACGCTGCAGGATACCCAGGCCGCTATGGCTCGCAGTACCAGCCGCCGGGCGGAGATGGAACTGGCTCTCTTAAAGCTCAGCGACCGGCGGGTAAGCCCCAGCCGGGAAGCGCTGGTCGCCCGCATCGAGGAGCTGGAAGCCAAGCTCAACCGTTTGTTGGCGGAGGGGATCCGCCCCGCATCGGCCCCGGCGCAGCAGCCAACTGCCGGAGGAATGTTCCAGCCACAACAAGAGGAACCGGCCGAACCGGAGCAGGTAGCGCTGCCAGGCATGGAGCCGCCCCCGCAGCAGGAGGAAGCAGCCCCACCGGCTGCAAAGCCTGCCGCTGTCCCGGTGGAGCCAATGCCGGAGGAACAGTGGCTGCAGGTGCTGGATCGTCTTGGCGTCATCAATAAGATGCTGGCAGGTGCCCTGCAAGGCAGCCATGCCCATTTCCGCGGGCAGACTGTCCTTATCGAGTGTGATAAGCCCATCTTCCTGGAGATGATGCGCAGCAATGACTTCACTCGTCAGAGCCTAAAGCGAGCTATCGCCGAAGTGACCGGTGTAAAATACGGTGTGGGGCCTTACACCGCTGCGCCCAAGGCAACCACCCCGCAGAGCTCTCCGTTGGAGGATCTCATCAAGCAGGCAGAGGGAATGGGCATCCCAGTTACCAGAGAATAACAACCAAAAAGGAGAACCAATATGAAAGCAAGAATCCCCCAGGGCGCCGGCGGCGCCGGTAATATGAACCAGATGATGCAGCGGATGCAGAAGATGCAGGAGGAAATGACCCGTGCCCAGGCGGAACTGGAAGAAAAGGCCTACCATGTTTCTGCTGGCGGCGGCAATATTGAAGTTGAAATCAATGGCAAAAAGGAAGTGACATCTGTTACCCTTAAGCCGGAAGTAGTTGATCCTGATGATATCGAATTTTTGCAGGATCTGATCCGGGAGGGCGTCAATGAGGCCATCCGTGCCTGCACCGCCGATGCAGAGCAGACCATTGGGGCCATCACCGGCGGATTGGATCTGGGCTTGTAAAAGTTGCCGTCCCAAGGAAAGGAGAGAATCGCATGGATTCCACTGCAGCGCCGCTGCAAAAGCTGATTGAGCAGTTTGCCCGCCTGCCGGGCGTTGGCCGCAAGATGGCCCAGCGGTTCGCCTTTTATGTGCTGGATCTGCCGGAGGACAAGGCCAAGGAATTTTCCTCCGCCATTCTGGAAGCCAAAAGCAAGATCAAAAAGTGCTCTGTCTGCGGAAATTTTACCGAAGGCGAGCTTTGCCCCATCTGCTCGGCTAAAGGGCGGGATACCTCCCTCATCTGCGTGGTGGAAGACCCCCGCGATGTACTGGCCTTTGAGCGCACCCGGGAATACAATGGAGTCTATCATGTGCTGCATGGGCTCATTTCCCCCATGGATGGCATCGGTCCGGATCAGCTCACCATCAAGGAGCTGCTGGCCCGCATAGCCAAAGGCGATGTCAGCGAGGTCATTATGGCCACCAACCCCACCGTGGAGGGGGAAGCGACCGCAATGTATATTGCCAAGCTGCTCAAGCCCCTTGGCGTCAAAGTCAGTCGGTTAGCCTATGGCATTCCCGTGGGCGGCAACCTGGAATACGCCGATGAGGTGACCCTATGGCGTGCCATGGAGGGTCGCAGCGAGCTTTGATCTTCCCCTTGACAAATCGAAATTTTGTGATATGATGTGATTCCAACGAAGGAAAGGAGTGACTGCGCATGGCAGAAAAGCAGGGAATCAAGCAGATCGCCGCCAACCGCCAGGCGCGGCACGAATACTTTGTGGAAGAATCCATGGAAGCCGGTATTGAGCTGTTTGGTACCGAGGTAAAAAGCCTGCGGAACGGCGGCCTGAACCTTAAGGACAGCTGGTGCAGCTTCGAAAAAGGGGAGCTCTTTGTGCGTCAGATGCACATCAGCCCCTATGAGAAGGGCAATATCTTTAACCGTGATCCGCTGCGGCCCAAAAAGCTGCTGCTGCACCGCAAGGAGCTGAACCGTTTGTATGGTTTGGTAAAACAGCAGCAGGGGCTTACCCTTATCCCACTCCAGGCATATTTTAAGGGCAGCCGGGTCAAGATAGAACTGGGTGTGTGCCGCGGCAAAAAGCTGTATGATAAGCGTGCCGATGCCGCCAAGCGTGATGCCCAGCGGGATATCGAACGCGCCATGCGCGGCCGCGGCTAAACCAAAAAGTGAATACGGGGGCGTACCGGTTTCGACGGGGATCGAGAAACAGGGTAAGCGAGTAGAGGCGCTCGACCTCTATAAAACGGGTAACTTAAATATAAACGCTAACACTGATTACGCGTACGCTGCTTAATTAAGCAGCCGTCCGACTGCGGAGGACCACGGCCGCAGGAGGGCGTCGATGAGTGGTGAACGATCACGGGAAGGGCTCCGGGCCTGTGATTGTATCAGGAGCTACTAAAGCCTTCAGCCTGCTGTCCGGCGGGAGGCGGAGGGAATGTTAAAAGAGCAGCTACACTCGTAGAAAGCCGTGCGGACTGGTTTTCGGACAGGAGTTCGACTCTCCTCGCCTCCACCAAAAGTCCACCGTAATTTTGATAGAATTACGGCGGACTTTTTATATTGATATGTTATATTGAGTTTGATAAAGTCAGGGTTTATGGAGGTGATAAGAATGAAATATGCGCTTGCAGCCGTTGGATTTATCAATGAAGATATCGAGTATAACAAAGCAGTTCTTGCTGATACACTTAGAAAATGTGCGGGAAGGGCGGATGTTGTTATCTTCGGAGAAGCATTCCTTCAGGGCTTTTATGGCATAAATTTTATAGCAAAACATGATACAACAGTATCTATTTCTCGTGATGATATGATTATTCGCGAAATATGCAGTATGGCCAAAGAGTACACCATTGCAGTATCCTTTGGATTCATTGAGAAAGATGGTGATGTGTTTTTCAGTTCACAGATGACAATAGATAAAAATGGCCAAATCATAGATTTATATCGTCGAGTATCTCCGGGCTGGAAAGAATCCTTTGCGGGAAAAGAATACTGTGAGGGTGATGGGTTTCACACATTTCACCTTCTCGGTAGGGAGGTTGCCATTGGGTTATGCGGAGACCTTTGGTATGAAGAAAACATCACTCGTCTGAACGAGTTGGAACCGGATATCGTTTGGTGGCCTGTCTATACAGATTATAACTATTTAGAATGGAACAATACAGTAAAGTTTGAATATGCTAAACAGGCCGGCAAAATAAATGCCCCCGTTTTTTATGTCAATTCGGTATGCATGGATAAACCCGATAATCGCGAAATTGCCAAAGGCGGTGCTGCTTTGTTTGATAAGAGCTTCATAAAAGAGGAATTACCGGCAGGAAATGAAGGAGTCCTTATTGTTGAGGTTTAGTCCATATTCCATTGCCATTCACGCATGGCGGAAAAGCTAGGATTTTTGGCGGCTATTCTAACGAGAAAAGTAAACTAGTAGATGGGTCCATTTGTGCCATCTCAAAATTTCTAATCAAATAAAAAAGAACCCCTTGGGGGGGTCTTTTTTTGCATATTACGCTCCCGCAGGGGGCTTTTTATTTATTCATCTTCTGCTTCGGGGGTAAAAAGCCCCTTCGCGACTTCCAACACCGAATCCAGACAGGAATTATCTAGCCGGTTCCAAATGAGATATCGGTTAAAGTATTTTTCGCCCTTCAGTGGGATAAATCGCACCGCGTCGGTGGCGGAAATGGGCTGGTGTTCCTTGTACAGCACGGTGATGCCTACACCGCAGGCCACCATCATCAGCAGGGAGGAAACCGTCTCCGCTTCTCCCACGATATTGGGAGAAAACCCGCCGGCTGAGGCGTGGTCAATAATGGACTGATACCCGGCAATGGAGGAAGAACGGGAGATAGCGATAAAGTTTTCATACCGCAGCTCGCTAAAGGAGACTTCCTCCCGGTCCGCCAGGGGATGGACGGAGGATACCACTACATAGTCCATACGGCGGTCCACCAGCAGATACTTGCTTTCGGCGCTTCTGGGGCGGCCGCTGGCAATGATTACATCCACCAGGTCGTCATCCAGCGCCCGCAGCAGCCGGGTCGGGGTATTAAATTTCAGCTCAATATGAATACCGGAGTGCTTTTCAGTGATGGCACGCACCAGCTTTACCGCCAATGGCTCAAAGGAATCGATAGGGACTCCCAGCCGTACCCGTCCTACAATGCTTTGGGAGGCGGTTAGGGCATTCTGCACGCCATCCTGGTAGGTGCTTATGATTTTGCGGCACTCTTCGGCAAATACCCGCCCCGCCGGGGTCAGAGAAACGGTGTGGGTGGTGCGGTTCACCAGCTTGATCCCCAGCTCCTTTTCCAGCGAGGAGATGCTTCGGCTTAGGGCTGGCTGGGTGATATACTGCTGGCTGGCCGTTTGGGTAAAGTTAAGCGACTGAGCTAACGCGTAGTAACATTCCAATTGAAAGATCGTCATGGTTTTGCGTGTCCTCCATTCGTTTTGGCCACAGTATTCTCTTTGTTTTCCCTAATATTTTACCATGCGAGTAAGAGGAAAGCAACCAAATACAATATACAAAAATCCGTCAAATCGCTGGAATCATGTGCTTTTTGCACAAATATAACGAACAATATCACAGCACTTTGACTGTTATGCAAAAACAGCATCAATCAAGGTCGTTTCTTGGCATTTCACAATTTCGTCATACTTGGTTATCATGGAAGCGTAGATTAAGCTTCCGGAAGCGAATCTTGTGTGTTTTTGGGGGTCGGCCGCCCCCGGAGCGCGAAAAATGATTCTGGCGCGAAAGTATCGCGCCGCAGGAGGATTTATCATGACTAGACAGCTTCTCAAGGGCATCCGTGTGCTTGATTTCACCGACTTCCTGGCAGGTCCCTACTGTGGTATGTATCTGGCCGATATGGGCGCCGATGTTATCAAGGTGGAAAACCTGACCACCGGCGGCAACTTCGTCCGCAACGCGCGCCCTTTGGAAAAAAATAGTGGACTGAGCATGTATTTCCAGAATCTGAACCGCAATAAGCGCGGTGTTGCCATCAACCTCAAAACAGAGGACGGAAAAAAACTGTTCAGCGAATTGGTAAAGAGCGCTGATGTACTGCTGGAAAACAACCGTCCCGGTGTTATGGGCCGTTTGGGCTTCAGCTATGAAGAGTGCAAAAAGCTGAATCCGCGCCTGGTTTATGCTTCTATCTCCGGCTTTGGCCAGTATGGCCCCAATGCCAATCGTCCCGGCTACGATCTCATCGGCCAGGCTATGGGCGGCAGCATGAGCATCACCGGCTGGCCGGGCAGCGAGCCCACCCGTGCCGGTATGGCCATCGGTGATCTGTTCGGCGGTCTGAACGCTGGCTTCGCCATCTGCGCATCTCTGTATAACCGTGAAAAAACCGGCGTAGGCAACCACATCGATGTCGCCCTCGTCGATTCCATCTTCTCCGGCATGGAAGCCAAGATGATGCAGTATGTTTACACCGGTGTCAGCCCCGTCAAGACCGGCAATAAGTACATCACCTCTGCACCCTATGATTCCTTCAAGGCCAAGGACGATTATTTTGTTATTGCCTCCGGCACCGATAAGCACTTTGAAAAGCTTTCCGCTGCCATGGGTATGCCGGAACTGGCCCAGGATCCCCTGTACTGCGATACCGAGTCCCGCAAGAAAAACGCGGATTCCCTCAAGGAGATCATCGAAAAGTGGACTGCCGATAAAACCGTTTCCGAGGTCTGCAAGATCATCGATGAGGCAGGTATCCCTGTAGCGCCCATTTATAACTGCGAGCAGGCCGCCAACGATAAGAACATCGTGGAAGTGCGTGAGATGCTCGTCAAGGTTCCCGCGCCTGTTAAGCACCCCGATGCTCCCAAGGAGCTGACCGTCATTGGTAACCCCCTCAAGATGGAGGAAGCCCCCTGCGTCTATTACAAGGCCGCTCCGGATCTGGGCGAGAACAACGAAGAGATCTTTGAGTCCCTCGGCTTCACTAAGGAACAGCTCGAAGCGTTCCGTGCCGAAGGCGTCATCAACTGATAACTGACAAGGAGGGTACAAGTTTATGTCACTTCCTAAAGAGGTCCATATCCAGGAATGCTGCCCCCGTGATGGTTGGCAGAACCACGCGGAGTTCATTCCTACCGATGTCAAGATCAAGTACATCCGCCGTATGATCGATTGCGGTGCCAAGGAGCTGGAAGTTACCAGCTTCGTCAATCCCAAGGTCATGCCCCAGATGGCCGATGCGGCCGCCGTGTTCGAGGCGATCAAGCCCTACGCTGCCGAAAAAGGCTGCACCCTCAGCACCCTGGCCCTCAATAAGCGCGGTGCCGATGACGCCGTCGCGGCCGGCTCCCACATGCTGTCCTTCGTGGTCAGTGCCAGCGAAGAGCACAACCTCCGCAATTCCCGCCGCACCATTCAGGAGAGCATGGCTCAGTTCAAGGAGCTGGCTTCCCAGCAGACCGGCGATGTTCGCATCCAGCTGGCCCTGCCCTGCGTGTTCGGTTCTCCCTTTGGCGATGAGATCCCGCTGGAGCGTCTGGATTGGATCGTAGAAGAGGCCCACAGCGTCGGTGTGGAGTACTTTGGCCTGGCCGATACCTCCGGTATCTCCACCCCCACCCACACCCGGGAAGTCCTCCGCCACATGATCGGCCTGGTCGGCGCAGATCACATCTGTGCGCACCTGCACGATACTCACGGTATGGGCATTGCCAATGCCTTTGTAGCCCTGGAAGAAGGCGTCACCCACTTTGATGCCTCCCTGGCGGCCATGGGTGGCTGCCCCTTCGCCCCTGGCGCCAAGGGCAATATCGCCACCGAAGACCTCGTAAATATGTGCGAGAAGATGGGCATTCACACCGGTTATAATCTGGAAATGCTCACCCAGACCGCCCGCGATATGTGCGAGGAGATCCACGCCCATCTGGGCGGCAGTATGGCGCTGGCCTGCCACGGCTAAGATACCGTTAATTTCCGGCTTTCCTTCCCGCACGGTTGCGGTACAATTAGGTCATATGTGAGAGATCACATGAGATAAAAATTCGGACAAAAAAGAAAGGAAGAAAATCATGAAAAGAAGTATCATCGCACTGATTATGGCACTGGCTATGATCCTGACCCTGGTTGCCTGCGGCAATAGCAACGGCGACAACAACAATGGTGGCAACGATGTTAAGGCCATTCAGCTGAGCCTGGGCCACACCAACAACACCGATCACCATTATCAGGTCCTCGCTGAATCCTTCAAGAAGATTGTTGAAGAGAAGTCCAATGGACAGCTCATCATCAATATCTTCCCCGCCGAGCAGCTCGGTTCCGGCTCCGAGATGCTGGAGTCCGTTAAGTCCGGTACCCAGGATATGGTTCTGGATCCCGATGCTTACCTCGCCAACTATGATCCGCTGTTCAATGTTATCGCTATGCCCTATGCGTTCACTTCCTGGGATCATGTTCTCACCTTCGCTGATAGCGATGTAGCTGCCACCCTCAATACCGCTATCGAAAAGCAGGGCATGACCATCCTGGGCTGGGCTGCCAATGGCTTCCGTGTTGTTACCTCCAATAACGAGATCAACAGCCCCGCCGATTTCTCCGGCTTGAAGGTTCGCGTCGGCTCCGCTAAGCTCATCGCTGATATGCTGACCGCCCTGAACGCCAACCCCACCACCCTTTCCATGAGTGATACTTACAGCGGTCTGCAGACTGGCATCGTTTCCGCTCAGGAAAACCCCACCTCCAATATCATCGGCAGTAAGTTCTATGAGGTTCAGAAGTATCTAGCTGTTACCCATCATCAGTATGTTTCCGAGCCCCTCATCATGAACAAGGCCAAGTTCGATAGCCTGTCTCCCGAGCTGCAGCAGATCCTGCTGGATGCTGCCAAGGAAGTTTGCGCTGCTGATGTTAAGACCGTTTCCGAGTCCGAAGCTTCCGACCTCAAGTTCATCGAGGAGCAGGGCGTTACCATCACCTATCCCGATCTGACCGCTTTCGAAGAGGCTCTGGCTCCTGTAACCGAGTCCTACTGCAAGCAGTACGGTGATGAGTTCACCGCTCTGTACAACCAGCTGAAGGGCTAACTGATTGAGTCATCTCCACGGCAGAGCCGGGCACACCCGCCCGACTCTGCCCCTCCTCAAGTTCTCTTATCAGTAAAGGAGTAATTCTATGTTCCGTAAAACGCTGAAAACTGCGGTCGGAGCCTTCAACAAGGTCTGCAATCTCCTTTTGGGCATTGTCATGGTCGCCATGTTCCTGGTTCTGCTGCTGCAGATCATTTCCCGCTTTATCGCGTTCATTCCACTGCCTTGGTCGCAGGATCTCATCGTATTCCTGCTAATCTGCAGTGTGTTCCTGGGGGCCTGCACTGCTACGGCCAATAATAAACAGATCCGCTTGGAATTCTTCGTGGATCTGTTGCCCAAAAAGCTCACCAAAGTCATCCTCATCATTGCTGATCTCATCAGCATTGCGTTCCTGGTGGTCGTTACCTCCCAGGCCTTCCAGTTGACAGGCGAGAATATGCATGTTATTGTTGGCTCTTCTCCCATCACTTATGGCTGGTACTACTTTGTGGTAGGCGTTGGTGCCGTTGGCATGATCCTTAACTTCATCCTCCTCATTGTAGACCGCTTCGCTGATCTCTTTGCCAAAAAAGGAAAGGAGGAAGTCACCGCATGACTGCATTCCTGTTGATTTCCACCGGCATTCTGCTCCTTATCGCTGTTCCTATCGGCATGGCGATGGGCACCGCCTCTCTGCTCACCATTCTGCAGGGCGGCACTCTCAATGCGCTTATCATCACCCAGAAGCTTCTCAGCGGCGTCAGCAAGTTCTCTCTGCTGGCTATTCCCATGTTCACCCTGGCCGGTGAAGTCATGACCCTGGGCGGTGTTTCCGATAAGCTCATCTACCTGGCCAACCGTGTGGTAGGCCGGTTCAAAGGCGGCCTTTCCATGGTCACCACTTTGGCTTGCATGTTCTTCGGCGCTATCTCCGGTTCCGCTACCGCTACGGCCGCTGCCATCGGCGGCATCATGGTAGAGCCCATGGAAAAAGCCGGTTATAAGAAAGAATATACCGCAGCTGTTATCGCTTCCTCCGGTCTGCTGGGCCTCATTATTCCTCCCAGCGGCACCATGCTCATGTATGCCATCGTCGCCGATGTCTCCGTCCTGGAGATGTTCACCGGCGGTATCATCCCCGGCATCATCATGGGCCTCAGCCTTATGGTCGTCGAGTACTTCCGCGCCAAGAGAAACGGCTACGGCACCTCCGAGCTGGATATCGCTGAGTTCCATACCCAGAGCAAGGCCAAGATCGTTATTCAGAGCTTCCTGGCGCTGCTGTCCCCGGTCATCATCCTGGGCGGTATTTACAGCGGCAAGTTCACCGCTACCGAAGCCGCCGGCGTATCCGTTCTGTACGGTTTCATCATTGGCTACTTTGTGTTTAAGCAGCTCAATATCAAGAAAGCCTATGAGGCCTGTGTCAAGACCGGCGTCAGCACCTCTATGATCCTGTTCCTCATCGGTGCGGCTGCCGTATTCGGCTGGATGCTCACCATGCAGCAGATCCCCAATCAGATCGTTGCTGCCATCAGCGGCATTACCAATAGCCCCGCTGTCGTTCTGCTGCTCGTTAACCTGGCGCTGTTTGTGGCTGGCGCCCTCTTGGATAATGTCGCCGCCATCACCCTGCTCACCCCCGTTTTGGTCCCGCTGATCAGCGCCTATGGCATCGATAAGACCTTCTTCGGTATTATCATGATCATCAACCTCTCCATCGGCCAGATCACCCCGCCCATCGGCATGAACCTCTTCGTCTCCTCCAGCATCTGCGAAGTTCGCCTGGAGAAGGTCATCCGGCAGGTACTGCCCTTCCTGGCGGTTCTCATCGTCGATCTGTTCCTCTTCACCTACATCCCCGGCATCGTCACCGTGCTGCCCAATGCACTGCTGCACTGATTCCGGAATTTAGCACGGGCCATACTCCGGTCGGTTTTCCGGCCGGAGCTTCCCTGCATCTTATCCCAATAGAACGGAGGCACCAGCCATGCTGTTTTTCCTGCTTTTCATCGTGCTTATGCCCGCCCTTACCTATGCGGATTACCGCCTGTACGGCAAAAAGATGGAAGAGACCCTGGCCGCCCAGCCGGATTACGACCAAAACCGCGAAAACTACGATGCCCTGCTGGCCAAGCTGATGGCCCGCCAAAAGAAAACCGATACCCTCGTCTGCGCCGTGCTGTGCATTGTGGCCTTCATCTTGGGCGTCTATACCTCCACCGCCGGCGGCATTATGTAACGGTTAATAATATTTGGGAATGCCATATATTCCCATTCTTAGCAAAAAGCCTTCCATCGCGGGGGCTTTTTGTGCACTTTTTAGGGCGTTTCTGCAATTCACACCGCTTTGCCCGCATTTCGCCCCCTGGGCGAAAAATACCCCCTTTTAGGGGGTATTATGGGGGTTGAAAGTAGGGCCTCTGCGCCCAGTAAAACCACAATTTTAAGAAAAATGAAAAGGAGGCCCACCCCCATGAAAAAACGCCTGCTCAGCGCCCTGCTCGCGCTGGCTTTAGTCTTTGTCCTACTCCCCACCACTGCCTTGGCAGATACCACCCCCGTAACCGATGAAAATGTAAAGATCAACGGCACCCCTGTCACCGTTGGCAATGGTATTTCCCTCGGTGAGGGCAACGGCACTTACTCCTACGATAAGTCCACCCGCACCCTCACCCTCAATAATGCCACCATCACCGCCACCGGCAGCAACATCGGCATTGATTTTTGCGATACAACAAATTATGTAACCTACAGTGTGATCCTTACCGGAGAAAACACCGTAACAAGTAATAATATTGCAATCGAAACAACTCCCAATACAAACCTTACTTTTACAGGCGGCGGCAATTTGAAGGCAATTACTAACGGCTACTACCAGGCAATAAGAGTGTATGGTACGCTTACAATCGATAATTCCACATTGATAGCCGAATCGTCGGCCTATACTGCAACAACTGTGATTTGGACTCTGGCAATGACTGGGAATAATGCCAAATTGGAAATATCCAACAAGAGTGCAGCCAACATTGTCGCAGGTACAGCTGGTCCAGCATCAAATATCGATTGGAGCAACTACCAATTCACCACAGGCTCTTATTCCGGTGATGCTCTTACAGAAAGCGATCCTGAGGTGTGCAGCTGGGGGACCTTGAAGGAATACCTTGGTTTTCCCACAAAGAAATATTCCCAGTACATCTGCATCGCAAAGAGAACCATCCCCGCCATCCAAAGAACCTCCGATGTCTTCATCGCTGGCAAAGACGCCGTTGTCGGTCAGTGGACTACAATCACTGCCGATTCCTGCTCTGGCTCTTACTACTACAATGCAGCTAATAAAGAGCTCACCCTCAAGGGCATTACCATCACCAGAAATAATAATAACAATGTTAACCATGCCATCCAGTTCACAAAAAACGGTGATTACACCATCAATTTGGAAGGCACCAATAACATAAGTAGCGTAGCTAATGGTATTTGCGCGCTAAATAAAGCGTTTTATGATGATCCAGCTAATATTAGTGTTACCATTTCCGGCTCCGGCAGCCTCAATGTTATCGCTAATACCTATGCCATCGATATGCAGGTGGGCAATCTCATTTTCAATAACACTGGCAATATAACGCTAGCCACAAACACTAATTACCAAGTTCAATCTACAGTATGCAACGCCCTCCGTGTTAAATCTGGCAGCATTACCATCGATAATACCAAGTACGACATAGTAGGTGCAAGACAAGAGAAAGGTTATCCAACCGAAACTATTAGCGACTCTAGTGCGTTTACCCCCGACCTTCTCAACGGCTATACCGTAGACGAGACAACTACGCTTTTCAAGACCATCACCATCACCCCTGCCGCCGCTAAGGATTCCACCATCCGCTACAACGGTACAACTCTAAAGCAGGGCGAAACTATTACTGGTGAAAACGGCGGCACCGCTACCGTAGACAGTAAAAACAATACCATCACCTTGGATAACTTCAAAGGCAATTACCCCCTCGAATTCAATGCGGAATTCACACCTAACTCCATTATCCTCATAGGAGATAGCACCCTTTCCGCAGTCGAGACTAAATATCAGAACCTCACCATCTCCGGCTCCGGCTCCCTTACCGTCGGTTCCATCAAGGTGCATAACCAAAAGGCTTCTTCTGATGACAAACCCAACCTCACCATCAATGGCGCTACTGTCACCGTCGGTACCGCTGAACTCACCACCAGAGCCATCGATATCGATGGCGACCTCACCGTAACGAACGGTTCCCTCACCGCCACCAGCGCCTCCAATAATGTTCCCACCGTCCAGGTCGGCGGCAATGCCTCCTTCACCGGCAGCACCGTCACCATCACCAATAACAGCACCACACAGGGCGAACAATACAAAGACAGCAATGCAGCCTCCTCCGCCCTCCATGTCAATGGCGCTGTCACCATCTCCGGCGGCACAGTAACGGCAGAAGCCAAAGCTGGCGGCAACGCCATCCGTGCGGTTGGCAATATCACCGTTAGCAATGATGCCACTGTCACCGCCAAAAACAATTCTCAGTACTTCAATGCCATCACAGCTGGTCAGGCTTCAGGCGGTGTAGTCAATAATCTGTCTAAGCTCATCGTCAGTGGCGAAACAACCAAAATTACCGCTACCAATAGCTATGCCAATAGCTCGACAGGCGCTATCCATGCCAAGATCAAGAACGCCAACGAAGGGCATTACTTGCAGGTAGGTACCGGTACCGATACTAAAGCCATTGCCCCCAACGCTGAAGACAACAACACCGGCAGAGGCTCCATCACCATCACCCGCGGCGATGCGTATGAGACCCCCCAGGTTACTGCCAATTACAAAATCGCAGGCCAGACCATGCATGTAGGCAAGTACTACAAGACCGATGCAAAAAATGGCAATATTACCGATGGTACTGCACAGGATTATAACATCTTCTGTGATAGCGCAAACGACTTTACCCTCAATAATGCTACCATTAGCAGTACCGGTACGAGTGGCAGCACGGGCGTGATTAAGACCAATCTAAATTATTCCAGTGCCCCGTTCCATATCAAGCTGATTGGGACAAACAGCATTAACAATGCTGGCCATCATGCCATCTTGGGCGAAGGAGCATATTCGACAATTATCATTGAAAATGCTGAAAATGCATCCAATGCCAGCCTGACTATCAGCGGCAATTACCTGCCGGTTTATTCCTTTGGCAATGTTACCATCAATGCCGAAGTAGTAATTATAAATACCAATGGCAATCTTATTTCCACCAATAAAGGTGGCCACGCCAACGGTGCATTTGACTTAGGCTCCGGCTATAAGTGCTACGCCAGCACGGATGTTTCCGGTTCTCCCCTGGAGACATATGATGCCGCAAAAAGTAGTACTTATAAGTACCTCTGCGTCACCACGAAGACCCTCGAAACCGGCGGCGGCTCTACCCACCAGCATGTTTGGGATGAAGCATGGCACGACACAGGAGATTATCATCATGCTCATCAGTGTACCATCTGCAAAGCTTATGATACAACTACACAAGAGCCGCACAATGTGACTGGTCATAGAGACAATCATGATGGCTCTCATTCGAACATCTGCGGCAGCTGTGGTTACAGTGCCAAGGTAAGCCATTCTTACACATGGGCTCCCAATGCCAATGATAATGAAAAGCATATTGGCACTTGTGTGTGTGGAAATGTAGTCGAAAGATATCACAATTTCGTAGGTGATGTTTGCAGTGACTGTGGCTACGATAAATCCACTGGCACAACTTGTGAGCATGTTTGGACCACCGAATGGACAATAGATACAGTAGACAATGAGTATCACTGGCATAAGTGTATAAAGTGCAATGCAATAACAGACAAGAAGCCCCATGCGTACACAATAGTTACTGACAGCGGTACAAATCATATCCGTGAGTGTGAGTGCAAAGTGTTTTATGTAGAGGATCATATCTCCAGTGATTGGATTATCGATACCCCTGCAACCGCCACCACAGCCGGTTCCATGCATAAGGAGTGCACAGTTTGCAAACATAAAATGCAGACTGAAGTAATCCCAGCCACCGGCGAGATCGAACCTCCCACCCCCGATAACCCCGGCACCATCGTCATCATCCGCCCCGCCGAAGAGGAGAAACCGGCCCAGCAGCCCAATCCCTCCACCGGCGCCAATGACCTGGTCGGCCTGGCCGTCGCCGCTGCCGTCGCCGCAGCCCTCGGCTCCGCCGCCCTCCTGCGCAAGCATGATTAATTGCCCCACCAAAAAGCTCCCCTCCCGGGGAGCTTTTCTCTTGACAAATCCCCGCCCAGGGTGTATAACATTCCCATGGTAAATCTACCGTTTTTGTCTATTTCATGTTAGGAGGCATTCCTATGGAAAATATCTACACTTCCGCCGCCCAGCTCATCGGCCATACCCCCCTGCTGGAGCTCACCCATCTTGAAAAAAAGTATGACCTCAAGGCCCGCCTTTTGGCCAAGCTGGAATACTTCAATCCCGCCGGTTCCGTCAAGGACCGCGTTGCCCTCGCCATGATAGAGGATGCCGAGCAGAAGGGCCTCCTTACCCCCCAGTCCGTCCTCATCGAGCCCACCTCCGGCAATACCGGCATCGGCCTGGCCTCGGTGGCCGCCGCCCGGGGCTATCGTATCATCATTGTCATGCCGGATAGCATGAGCGTGGAGCGCCGCCAGCTGATGAAAGCCTATGGCGCGGAGCTGGTTCTTACCCCCGGCGCCCAGGGCATGAAAGGCGCCATCGCCAAAGCGGATGAACTCGCGCGCGAGATCCCTCACAGCTTTATCCCCGGCCAGTTTGTCAATCAGGCCAACCCCCAGGCCCACTACGCCACCACCGCCCCGGAGATCTGGCAGGATACCGATGGGCAGGTGGATGCCTTTGTGGCAGGGGTCGGCACCGGCGGTACCATCACCGGTGTGGGCCGCTACCTCCGGGAGAAAAATCCTGCCGTCCGCATCGTCGCCGTCGAGCCTAAGACCTCCGCCGTCCTTTCCACCGGCGTCCCCGGTAAGCATGGCATCCAGGGCATCGGCGCAGGGTTTGTCCCCGCCGTCCTGGATACCAAAATCTATGACGAGGTTATCCCTGTCGCCGATGAGGATGCCTTTGCCACTGGCCGGGAGATCGGCCAAAGCGAGGGCGTGCTGGTGGGTATCTCCTCCGGCGCTGCCGTATGGGCCGCTATCCAGCTGGCCCAGCGCCCGGAATACGCGGGGAAGACCATTGTTATCCTTCTCCCGGATACCGGTGACCGCTACCTTTCCAGCCCCATGTTCGCCGAGTAATATTCGCTTATATCCCGCCCGCCGTTTTCGGCGGGCTTCTTTTTTTGGCGAGGATGGGGCTCCCACCCGCCCACCCCGCCCCATCCTCGCCCCGCACTGTCCACCCCGGTGTAGGATGCCGGTTTATCCCTCAGTGGGGCTCCCTCCGGTCGCCCCTACCCTCATTTTTGTGCACCCACTCCAAATTACAGAATATATGTTTGTGCGCTTTGCCAATTCCAAAATCGAAAAATCCATGCTACAATTAAATTAAGAACAAATGTTCTATATCAATTCAACCTCCTGCGGAAAGGAGGGACCCGCCAGTGAAAGAGCGGACTTACCTCGCTGTCGATCTCAAATCCTTCTTCGCCTCGGTGGAATGCGTCGAACGCGGACTGGATCCCCTCACCACCAATCTCGTCGTTGCTGATGCCGCCCGAACCGAAAAAACCATCTGCTTGGCCGTTTCCCCCTCCCTCAAAGCCTACGGTATCCCTGGCCGTCCCCGCCTCTTTGAGGTTGTTCAGCAGGTCGCCACCGTCAATGTCCAGCGACGGCAGCAGGCCCCCGGCCGGCAGCTCACCGGCAAGTCGTTTTTGGCGGAAGAATTATGGAAGAATCCCACCCTCGCCGTCGATTACATCGTTGCCCCGCCCCAAATGGCCAAGTATCTTGCGTACAGCTCCCGCGTCTATTCGGTTTACCTTCGCCATGTCGCCCCGGAGGATATCCATGTCTATTCCATCGATGAGGTTTTCATCGATGCCACCGACTACCTGACTACCCTGCGCTGCACCGCCCGCCAGTTTGCCATGCGGATCATTCTGGAGGTACTGCAGGAAACTGGCATCACCGCCACCGCCGGTATCGGCAGCAATCTCTACCTCAGCAAGGTCGCCATGGATATCGTCGCCAAACACATCCCGCCAGATCGCAACGGGGTGCGTATCGCCATGCTCAATGAGGATAGCTACCGCCGCCTGCTGTGGGATCATCGCCCCCTCACCGATTTCTGGCGGATAGGACCCGGCTACGCCAAAAAACTGGCCCAGAATGGTTTGTTCACCATGGGCGATATTGCCCGCTGCTCGCTCGGGAAGCCGGAAGAGCTGCACAACGAGGAGCTGCTTTACCGGCTGTTCGGCGTCCAGGCCGAGCTGCTCATCGACCATGCCTGGGGTTGGGAACCCTGCACCATTGCCGCCATCAAGGACTACCGGCCAAAGAGTTCCAGCCTTAGTTCCGGGCAGGTGCTTCCGGAGCCATACCCCCACGAAAAAGCCAGACTCATCGTGCGGGAAATGGCCGATCAGCTTTCACTGGAGCTGGTGGAGAAGGGGCTGGTGTGCAGCCAGTTTATGCTGGATATCGGCTACGATGCCGAGAATCTTTCAGCGCCCGCGCAGCAGAGGAGTTACCACGGTCTTACCAAGACCGACCGCTACGGTCGGGCGGTTCCGGCCGCTGCCCACGGCTCCGCTAATCTTCCGGTTCCTGCTTCCTCCGCGCGCATTTTGATGCAGACTGCCGCCGAGGTTTTTGACCGTATCGTTGATTTCGGACTCTCGGTGCGGAGGGTGACGGTGACAGCAGCTGGATTGCTGCGGCAGGAAGAGGCGCAGTTAGTCGGAGGGGACCAGCTGGACTTCTTTGGGAACTATGCGGCCCACCAGCAGCAAAAGGCCGAGTTGGAGCGGGAACTGAGCGGCCAGCAGGCTATTGTGGCCCTGCGGCAAAAATATGGGAAAAATGCGGTTCTCCGTGGAATGGATTTACAGGAGGGGGCCACCACTAAAGGCCGGAATGGCCAAATTGGCGGGCATAGAGCGTAGAGCCGAAGAAGGCGCTACGGTTCGTATAAGCTGTGACAATGATTTTTTGCGGGGAGCGGAAATTTGCGTGGGGGTAATAGCCCATGGAAAAATGCAGAAATTACAATTTTGCGGAATGGACCCGCAGGAGGGCGCTGCCGCCAGAGACCGGAATGATTAGATCAGTGGGAACAATAAAATACAATTTGTATAGATTTTAGTGATGATTTTGCGATGAGTGGGAATTTGAGCGGGACTGGCGGTTTGCGGAAATGCATAGAAAATAACGCAGTTTTTCGTTGGCTGGATTTGCGGGGAGGAGCCGCTGCCTGAGATTGGTGTGGCAAAATGAGTAGATATAAGTGGCAGAACAGAAGTGGTCAATACAATTTGTATAGGATGTGGCACCGATTTTTATGAAGAGTATGGGCCTGGACAAGGGTGACAGTTGGCGGAAAAACGCGAAATGAGGGTTCTTTGCGGGATGGAGCGAGATGGATTCGCAAAGGGGATATCTTCCCTGGGCTGGACTGGACAGGCCATTGGATATAGAAAAGAACCCTTGCGGGTAATACAGCTTGTATAGATTGCGACGATGATTTTTTGTGAAGAATAGGGATTTGTGCAGAGGGCGTGGGTCCGGCCCGCAGGGCCGGCGGCCGCAGGCCGCCGAGGCGGCGGAGCCGCCCAAGCCGCCCCCCGGAGGGGGCGGCTGTCCTGCGGGCCGGGCCTTGCGCTCGCCTGTATCTATTCCAAAAGCCAGGAAAGGAGGCCAGCCATGCCGATCCATCAATATGACGACATTTCCGATTTGCCGCGGCCCGTTTCCCGGCGGCACCGTCCCATGCCAATCGAGGAACGGGCGGTGCAGTTTGCACCATTTGCGGCCCTGGCCTGCTACGAGGAAATACTGATGGAAGCGGCCCGGTCCACCCAGGAATGCCCCCAGCTGAGCGAGGACGAACAGACCCGGCTGGATGCCCTGCTGCAGCAGCTGCGGGGGCGGCTTCAGGGGCGGCCATGGGTCACCGTTACCTGGTTTGTGGCGGATGAGAAAAAAGCCGGCGGGAACTGTGTGACCACAACCGGACAGGCCATGAAATTGAGGGAGCAGCCGCCAGCTTTGCTCCTCTCGGAGGGAGAGGAGATCCCGCTGGAGCGGATGCTGGCCCTGGAGCTGATTGAAAATCCGGGGTAAAAAGCAAAAAGGAGTGACTTTCCCAGGGCGGAAAAACCTGCTATAATAGGGGGAGAGAGCAGGAAAGGGGAAATGCCAAAATGCCGCAAATCATCGAGATCACTGATCTTTCCCGGCCGGAGTTGGATGTTTTCTGCCGATTGACCGAAGCGCAGCTGCGCAACCGCCTGGAGCCGGAAAAGGGTGTGTTTATTGCGGAAAGTCCTACTGTCATTGGCCTGGCGCTGGATGCCGGTTATGAGCCGCTGGCCCTCCTTACCGAGCGTAAATTTATTGAAAGGAAGGCAGCTGGGATCATTGCACGCTGCGGGGAGATTCCCCTTTACACCGGGGAACGGGAGGTATTGGCAAGGCTGACCGGCTATGAGCTGACCCGCGGGGTGCTGTGCGCTATGCGGCGGCCGAGCCCCAAGGATTTTAGAGAGGTGTGCGCCGGGACAAGACGGGTGGCTGTGCTGGAAAATGTAGTGGACTCCACCAATGTGGGGGCCATTATCCGTTCGGCGGCGGCCCTGGGGATCGACGCGGTGCTGCTGACCCCCAGCTGTTGTGACCCGCTGAACCGGCGGGCGGTGCGGGTGAGTATGGGAACGGTATTCCAAATTCCGTGGGCCTACATAGGGGAGCAACCGGCCGACTGGCCGAATCCGGGACTTGGCTGGCTGAGTGAGCTGGGCTTTAAGACAGCGGCGATGGCCCTGCGGGAGGATTCGATTTCCATTGATGATGAGGGACTGGCGGCGGAACCAAAGCTGGCCATTGTATTGGGGACCGAGGGCACCGGACTGACGACCCGCACGATAGCTGACTGTGACTACACCGTTCGGATCCCGATGCAGCACGGGGTGGATTCTCTGAATGTTGCGGCGGCCAGTGCGGTGGCATTCTGGCAGCTGCGGGCGAAATGAAAAAGAAAACGACCGACTTCCGTTTTTTCGGAGGGCGGTCGTTTGGTATGAGGAGAACTGGGCGGAGGGGAGTGGCGGAGCCGCCCGGCGGGCGAAGCCCGCCGATGCAGGCGCAGCCTGCGGATTTCGCCGAAGGCGAAAGGCGGCTCCGCCGTAGGTGTGGAAAGCAGGGAACTGATAATAAGGAGCGCGGCTATGTCTCCGGGGCTGTGGGGCAGGTGGCCCGGATAGAGGGTGATTCCTGCGGCGGAGGAAACTGCTTAAACCTTACTTTTTGCGTTTTAGCCAAGGAGGATAGTCCGGCGACGAGAGAGCAGGGACCAAACAGTGATGTCGAGGATGCTCTAAACATGGGGTGGGAAAAGATCTCCCCCGGCGAAGAGGGATTCTGTTGGGTGCGGGGTTAGATTTTGTTCTTTTGGCGCTTTTGCCAGAGGAGATAGCCCAGAAGAGAAAGGACGGAGACCCCGGCGGTGATGCCAAGGGCGAGCCAAAAGGCCGGGGAACCAGGCTGTGAAACGCTGGCGCCCAGCAGGGTGGCGGCCAGCAGGCTGGGCAGGCCGCCCAGCAGCCCGCCGAGCAGACAGGTGAGATAGGGTCCCCGGACCGAACCGAAATACATGCTGACGATATCGCCGGGGAGGAGGTAGATGACCCGCAGAAAGAACGAGAGGAAAAGGTAATGTCCTTCCTGGCTTTCCAGGAGGCCATCCAGGCGGGGATAGCGGGCCAAAAGCCGAGTGGTGAGCCCGCTGCCGGAAAACCGGCCGATCCAGAAGGGAACGGTGAGATCCACCGCAAGGCCTAAAACATTGAGCGCCAGCGCCGCCGCAGGGGCAAACAGATGCCCGGAGGCAACCTGTAAAACGATGATGGGAAAAGCCACGCTGAGGCATTTGGCGAGGTAGAGCAGCAGCAGGAAACCGGCGGCCAGCCAGACATTCCGCGGGGCGTAGGAGAGGATGTCCTCCACCGAGAAACCGCCCCGGATAATGTAGAACACCACCATGGCCAAGCAAAGAGCCAGCGGCAGCAGCCGCAGGGGATGAAGGTCGTGCAGGGGACGAGGTTCTTTTGGCATGGGAGTCACTCCTTTGGGAATTTGATAATGCGTTGGGGAGTCATGCAGGGGGAGGCTTCGCCGTAGGCGGAAATGGGCAGGGGCCGGCAGGGAAGCGAGAGGGAGCAACCGGACCACGCAACCATTTGGGACAGTTTTTTGCGATTGTCCAACGCTTTTTGGCGATGGGGGTTTTATTTTTTCGGGAGGATATGCTAAGATAAGGCGTGAACGGGGGTGAACACTACGGCCGATTCCAACCTGACCAAGCGCGCCCTGGCCGCCGCGATGAAAGAACTGATGGAGCAGATGCCTTTTTCCAAGATCAGCGTTTCTGATATTGCGGAGCAGTGCGGCATGAACCGCAAGAGCTTCTACTATCACTTTAAGGATAAGTACGACCTGGTGAACTGGATCTTTGATATGGAGTATCTGCAGCTTTCCAGCCGGCAGGATTATGCCGGGATCTGGGATTTTCTTACCGAGCTGTGCAGTTTTTTTTACGAAAACCGCTCTTTCTACCGGCGGGCGCTGCGCATTGAGGGACAGAATTCCTTCCTAGAGCACTTTAAGGAAGTGCTGGAGCCTTCTATCAAATACTTTTTGGCGTCCTCGCTGGAGGAAGCGAAATACCAGCAGTTCTGCATCAATTTTTATGCGGATGCCTTTATTGCGGCGTTTGTGCGGTGGCTTTCCGATAAAGATTGTGTACCGCCGCAGGAATTTGTGCGGATGCTGAAGGTCAGCATTTATGCCGCGGTAAAGCGGGTAGAAGTGGCTGAGCTGTGACCCCAAAACGAAAATGATAAAAAGAGTCCCGATCCTGCGGAATGCCCGCGGAACCGGGGCTTATTTTATTGCAGGGAGGCAAGGATGCTTTCCAGCGGAGCGGCGGAAAAGGAGATGCTGTCATCCACGGTGCCATCCGGGCGGATCAGGCGGCAGCGCTCATCAAACACGACGGGATAGGAGGCCCGGGGAGAAAGTGCGCCATCGACATAGCGCAGGTCCTCCCACAGCTCCACGGGGATGGTCTGCGTATGCAGGTCATTGCGGGCGGCGATGATTCGCCGGTAAAAGGGTGATGATTGGCCCTTTTCCGGGGCGGTGTAGGACATGAAGATGGTGAGCGGCGCGTGAAATTGCTCGATATCCAGCACATCGCCGTCGCTGGAGATGTTTTCTGATTTCTCGGAATGGTAGGGCAGGAATACCGAGTAGAGCATTTCCCGGCGGCGCATGGCATCGCAGACCTCTTCGGCACCATCGCCAAAGCGTACCACCGGCATGACATGATAAAGCTGGGCCATGGTATCGATGACATCCCCGGTGAGTTCATCGGGTGAGATGAAAAGCAGGAAGGCACAGTCCTTCTGTTGGCGCAGCAGGGGGAAAAGTCCCACGGGCAGCTCCGGCGCGATGATCAGATAGGTATAGATGCCCAGCCGCTTGCCCTGCTCGATAAGGTTGGTATAGTCGGATTCGTGGGCGGTGTAGCCCTTGCGGTCGATGGCGAGGGTAAGGCACCAGGGGATATCGTAGCCGCATTCGCTTTCCAGCCGGCGGATGGTGCGGGCCCCGGCAGTGAGGCTATTGTAGCCCAGGTTCATGCCAAAGCCCATTAGGTGCTCGGTATCCACATGCAGCGCCATATCGTAGATGATGCGGTAATAGGCGCTGTTTTCATCCTGTAGGGTCCGCTGGGCCTGCTGAAGGAAACGCTTTTGTTCGCTGCCTGCCGCAAAGCTAAGCCCCATATCCACCAGATTGCGCAGGCTGCGCTCCGGGTCGCTTTTGATGGCATTAAGCTTTTGACGCACCACCGTTTGGATGAGGGTACGGGCAATGGTATTGACGGAGCGGGGCGACATGGGGATCCCTTCTTTCGGAAATCTTTCTATTAAAATTATAGTGCGCAGTGGGGCAATGAAAAAGGGACAATCCCGCGGATGTGTCCCAAAAAATAACAGATTGCAGTGCTTTTTACAGAGAGTCAGGGATCCTGCTCCGGGTGGGGAGCGAGGAATGAAACAAAGACAAAGTGTCGGGTGAGGCGCTCGCCCACCCAGAAGATGCACCGCCCCATGACAAGGGCGCAGAATACCGTGCCGATGCCAATGCCGCGGATGCCGTGCAGAAAGAGAAGAGAAAGTACTACTGTTACGGTAAGGCAGCCGAGATCAAAACGGGTTTTGACGGTTTTGTAGGGCTTATTCAGTATGACGGCCAGTTCCCGGGGAAAGAGATCGGTGGGGATGATAGGGAGCTTACAGTGATTGGAGAGGGCGATGCCTAGGGTGAGGGCCGCAAAGCTGATGAGGAAATAGACGACCCGCAGCACAGGGGTAAGCGGCAACTTATCGATCCACAGGGCATGGACATCCATCATCTCGCCAAAGGCGAAGCCAACCAAAAACGCAAGCAGATAGCTGGGGACAAACTTCCGCCGCAGCAGCATCAACACCGCCACCAGCGAGGTTTGGAAAAGATAAGTCCATGTGCCGAGGGAGAGGACCGGCAGCACCTCCGAAATGATGTACGGCACTGAGGAGATGGAGGAAATGCCGGCGCCGCTGTAAAGCATCAGGTAGACAGCGAAGCTATTGAGCACCGCGATGATGCAGAGGGCAAACTCCCCGCGGAAGACGCGGCGGGGATGGGGGAGGCTTTGGACGGTGGGGGTCATAAGAGGAGGACCTGCCTTTCGGGAGGAGATGGAGAGTGCGCGGGGGCGGCACGGCGGAGCGGGGAAGGCAGCCTGGAGCGAAGCGGAGGTGCTGCCTGACGGGAGCGGAACCGTGCCGCCCCCCAATGTGGGAAAGCAGAGAAAGGCACGCACCGGGAAGGTTGCTCCGATGCGTGCCGCGCCGTGGGGCCCATCGGCTCCCCCTACCGGGAGCCAACGGAGGACCTGCACGGACAGAGATTCCACTTCGTTTCCTGCGCGTTATTTTGAGGAGGAAAAATCAGATGGAAACGACCATGTGAGAAATGGTGAAGACAAGGACGATGAATGCGGTGAGGAAGCCGCCCAGCCAGACGGAGCCGGTCTTTTTGTGGAGGACGCGGCTCATCACGGCGGTGATGGGCAGGATGAAGAGCAGACCGAACAGCATGATGCCGGCCAGTGCGGTGGGGAAGGACATGCCCACGGCCGCGAGCCATTCGGGGGAGGTGGTGCCGGGGATGTACTGGATCCCGCGGACGCCGGTGGCAAACAGCTTACCGTAATCATAGGCAAACATTACAGCCAGACCGCCGCAGGAAACAACGGCGCAAAGCAGGTAATTGAGCCAGGCGGGGGCGTTATTGATGCGGGTGAGGGAATTATAGATGACGCCGCACAGCAGGAAGAACAGCAGCCATACCGGCAGATACTTGAAGAACGCAACCCAGTGGGTGCTATCCATGGGCATGATGTTGAACTTGAAGAAGGAGAAATTGGTGCCGGAAAGGGCGGAGCAGGCATACACCACCGCGTAGATGCCGGCGAAGGAGAGAACTGCCAGCAGCAGGCTCTTGAGGATCTGCGTGAAGGGGAGCTTGAGACCGGTGGTTTCCAGGTTGGCGCCTTTCTTACGGCCGATAAGGAAGAATACCAGCAGATACAGCACCAGGAATACGCCGCCCACGACGCCATTAAAGAGCATGAGGGAGTTCATGGGAGCCATATTGAAGAAGCTATTGGGCATGAACTTGGTGAGGAATTTGAACCACTGGGGCTGCATGTAGTAGGGATAGCCGATCAGCCAGTAGTACAGCAGGGGCGCGGGCAGCAGGAAGATGATATAGGGAATAATATACCCGATAACACCCTTGGCACCGTGGACGGTGCTGATGGAGGGAGCGGCCGGACGCACGATGGTGGAGAAGAAGGGGACCCGCAGCAGGGTGAGCGCCAGCGCTACAAAGGCGACCAGGGTGGCGATAAGGCCGATGAGGCCGCAGGCGGCACGGCCGTGCCAGACCTGCTCGGTGGGAGCGATGGTGGCAACGCCGCCGCGCAGAGTGATATCGAAGAAATCGATGCCATAGCCGATGGCGGTTTCATCATAGTAGGTATCGGAGTGGGTGCCATTGAAGCTGTAAGCGGCCCTAATAGGCTTCATGGTAACGGCAGCGCTGGCCGCGGCGGCCACAGCTTCCTCACGGGTGAGGGGTGTGGCGCTGGCATCGCCATACATAAAGTAGGTGCCGGAGGGAACATTGGTGGCGCCGCCGGTGCCGTAGGCGAACTTAAAGCTGGTGGTGTACTGGCTGGAATCCTCTACGCCCCACAGAAGACCGGAGAATTCATCGTAGGTGCCCTGAATGGTGCAGATATTGATCGGTGCGGCATACAGCGGAAAAACGCCGTTTTCGGCAGTAACGCCATTGTAGGTCAAGTCATTGATATTGCGGACATTGTAATTATAACCGGTGAGTACCATAGATCCGGGCAGTACAATCCCGGAGTTCATCGCTGCGCCGTAGGCTGTGTAAGCAGCGGTTGTTTCATCGGAGCCTGCCGCAAGCGCTTCAGCATAGGCTGCAGTATAGGCTGCCTGCCATTTGGAATAGGCAAGATAAGCGCCCTCCTGAATGGCAGCGGTGCCCATGGAGTGGCCCAGCATACCGATCTTGGTCAGATCGATAAAGTCGTAATTTTTGAACTGCTGCAGGGCGGAGTAGCTGCCGAGATCGGGAGCGTAATTTTCCACATTGCCCATTTCCGCCTGCTTGTATCCGTCAGGGGGCAGGGTGCTTTCTCCGTGGCCGTACATATCCAGCGCCATGACCACATATCCGCGGCGGCTCAGTTCAATGGCGTTGGATTCCATGGCATCCAGGCTGGCAGTGTAGCCGTGGCACAGCAGGATCGCAGGTGCAGGGGTTTCGGCCGTGGCTGTTTCGGGGATATAGAGCTTGGCATGGCTGGTGGCGCCCACATCGGTGGTGAAGGTCAGATCTTCGGTGCGGACGGTGCCGCCGCTGGTTTGAATATTATGGCCGATGACCGAGGTGACGACCATGAGTACCAGGCAGATAGCCAGCACAATGGCGGAAGCCCGCCACTTGATCGGGGTTTTGCTTAAATTCTGTTCCATCTTATTAAACCTCTCAGTTCCTGTACGAATCTCCCTGTAAAGCGGCGGCAGGGGGTGAAAAAATGCAGGGGAAAGCCCGCTTTCGAGATGATTATAGCGAGGGGGAGAGGGCTTGTAAATGGGGTTGATAAAAGTTTGGCAGGTGCGTGGGATGGGGGAGGATTTCTTTGGATACTTTTTCATGGAGAAAAAACGCAGGGAAAGGGGAAACCGCGAGAAAAAGGAGCGGAAATCGAAAAAGAACGGGATAATATGATGCAAATATGCAACATATCATCCCGCACTTTTTTGCGAATGCTTAATTTTTGGCTTGATTACGCAGTATTACGGAAAGCGTATAAATTTTATTAACAGAATTTATTGATGCAAAAACGAAACATGTTGCAAAAATGGAACGGCTGGTTTTGGGCATATCACTTGGATTTAGCGGGCGGCTTTTTCATCTTTGCCCAGCAGGCGGGCCATGGCGGCCAGCAGTTTTCCTTCCTCTATGGGCTTGGAGAGGTGCTCATTCATGCCGGCGGCCAGGCTTTGGCGGATATCATCGCTGAAGGCATTGGCACTCATGGCCAGGATGGGGATGGCTTTAGCATCGGGGCGGGGCAGTGCGCGGATGGCCCGGGCCGCTGCTGTGCCATCCATTACCGGCATCATAATGTCCATCAGGATGAGATCATAGTAGCCGGGCGCACTGGCCGAAAAGAGCTCCAGGGCTTCCTGGCCGTTCCAGGCGCGGGACACGGTGGCGCCATGTTCCTGCAGCAGGAATTCCGCGATCTCCATATTGAGGTCGTTATCCTCCGCCAGCAGGATATGAATACCGGTGAAATCGGCTGTGGGCAGTGGAACCGGAGCGGTGGGAGCGGTGCGATCGATGCCGAAAGGCAGCACGACCCGAAAGGAGGTGCCAACACCCTTTTGGGAATTGAAGGTGATGGTGCCGTGCATGGCGGATACCAGCTTTTCAACGATGGAAAGACCCAGACCAGTGCCTTGGTACTGGGTGCGGGCGTCATCGGCCTCCTGCGCGAAAGGTTCAAACAGATGCTGCTGGAATTCCTCACTCATGTCGATACCGTTATCCTCGCAGGTGAATTCGACCGTTACACAGCCTTCGCTGTGGGAAAGGACCCGGCTGCCCAGCCGGACATAGCCGCCGCTGCGGCCATATTTTACGGCATTGCCGGCCAGGTTGCACAGGATGCGCTGCAAATGATTGGGGCTGCCGATGAGACGGACATTTGACAGGGGGGCTTCGGTGGGGGCTTCGTACCGGATGCCGAATTCAGCGGCCTGCGGTTCGATGACAGCGCTGACCTCCTGCAGGGTGGCAGAGAGGGAGAAGGAACGCTGCTCGAGATCGATGGCGCTGCTTTCCAGTTTGCTCATATCCAGTACATTGTTGACGATATCCAGCAGGGTGTGCAGGGCAATGGCAGCTTTATCCCGGCAGCTTATCTGGAGGGCAAGATCATCGGGATAGTGAGCGGCCATATTGATGTAGCCCTGGATGCCATTGATGGGGGTGCGCAGATCGTGGCTGATGCGGCGCAGGAATTCAGATTTGGCAATGCTGGCCAGCCGCGCTTCCTCCGCTTCAGCAATAATCTGTGCCTGGTATCGGGCTTCCCGTTCTTTTTCCGGGCCGACATCCTGCAGCACGGCCAAAACATGGTGGGGCTTACCGACCGCATCAAAATCCACAACAGTGATGGTGACACGGCTCCAGTTTAGGGTATCATCCCACCAGGCCCGGTAATCGATATAAAAGCTATGGCGTACATCGGTGAGGTTTTCCTGTCGCAGGGTCTCCCGGATAGCCTCGGGACTGAGCTGCTCATCCAGCATCGGCCGGTATTCCTCCAGGACAAGATTCTGCGTCAGGGCGTCCTTCATATCGGTGTAGGAGCTATTCTGCGGCAGGTAATGGGCCAGCCACTGCGGCAGGAAAATGCTTTCGCAGGAATTCTGGGTCAGATCGATGTAGAAGGAAGCAAAATAGATGTTCTGCAGCGAGCGCAGCATATTGACAGTCTTTTGCAGGTGAAGGTTGCTCTCCTGCAGCTTTTGGCTGCTTTGGTACAAGGCGCGGCTGCGAGCAATGGAGAGAATATACCAAAAGGCGGTATACAGCGCCACGAACACGGCGGATACCGCCGCTGTAGCGGCAAAGGTAGAAAGCGCCGGGAAATAAATGTAGAGCTGACAGCCTTCGCAGGCGGTGCGGCAGCCCAGGTAGATGCCGCCTTCACTGTGGAAGAGGTGGAGCTGGTCATCGTGAGGGAGCTGATTCAGCGCCTGCAGAATGGGGAGCGAGTCGGTTTTCTCGCCCTGAAGGGCATCATCGCTGCCGGCCAATATGGTGTTTCCGGCTGTGATGATGTAGGTGCCGCCGCGATTGATGTAAATACCATTGAGAAGGGTGGTCATATCCTCCTCGACATCCAGAATCAGTCCAGCGGGCTGTTCGTAAAATCCGATGAGGAGACCGGGGGCATCCAGCCGGGGAACAGCGCAGACATCATAGTAGCGGCCATCATACTGCACTCGTTCGGCATAGATTTTATTGGTGCCGGCCACCCTGTAGAACAGGCTGCCTTCGGTGGTATTCTGCCAGGGGGAGCCCTGCATGGGACGGGTATAACCGGAGGCCTCTAGGCTTAGATCGCCATCCAGCAGGGCCACGCCGGTCAGGCGCAGACGGTCTACGCTTTGCTCCAGGTATTCATCGTTAATGAGTTCAGGATCATCCCGCAGGTGATAACTCAGCTCCAGCAGGTTATCTGAAAGCCGGAATAGGCTTTTAACACGGTCGCCGCTGGCTAGCTTATAAAAGCTGATGCACTGCTGCCGCAGGGTGTTGGCGGTATCCCGCGCCAAGGAGGCGGTGATCTGATATTCCGCGTGACCGTGTACCAGCACCACCAGCAAAAACAGCAGGATCCCTACAATAATGACGGAGCGAGGCTTGGGGTTCCAGTCCCAGATCCGTTTATTCTGTTGTTTACTCACCGGCCGTTCCTCCCAGAGCATCGGCCGGGTCCAAACCGTATTCGGCCAGGATTTTCTCAATGGTGCCATCGGCGAACATTTCCACCAGGGCGGTGTGCAGGCGGTCCCGCAGGGCAGTATCGCCTTCCCGGGCAAAGGCGACCCCGACCTCGGAACGCAGCAGGGATTCCTCCAGCAGACGGTAGGGGGTATTGGTGTACTGCAGCTGCGCGGTAAGGGCGGCAGCGTGGCCGGCGCAGGCATCTACATAGTCTTTGCGCAGGGCAGAAACCACATCCTCCATCCTTAACAGACAGTAGATATTGCTGACAGTGGGCAGACGGGGATCGGTGCCGGCGGAGAAGATCTCTTCCGGCTTGGAGCTGATCTGTACCGCGACGCGATGGCCGGCGAGATCTCCCAGGGACTGAATATCGCTATCTTGCCGGACGGCCACCACTTGGCGGCTGCAGGCGTAGGGCCCGGCCCATAGGTAACTTTCCTCCCGGTTATTCATGGAAAAGCAGCCCCACAGGCAATCAACCTCACCATTTTGCAGAAATTCATCCTTTTGGTCCCAATCAATGAGCCGAAAGACGGGCTCGTAGCCAATGCGGCGGCAGGCCTCCCGGGCCAGTGCTACATCCACGCCGGCCGGGAAGCCGTTTTCATCGGTGTAATTGTAGGGAGGGTAATTATCACTGCCGATCACCAACTGGGGCAGGGGGACGCCAGGGGTGGGCACTGTAGCGGTGCAGGCGCACAGCGGGACCAGTGCCAGCAGCAGGAGAAACGGAATCAAAACTTTCTTGGCGTGCATAAGGGAATGGACTCCTTTACCGGGGACATAGAATAAAATCATTTTTGGGTGATGTAGCGCGCGATGGCCCCCAGCAGGTTTTCAGTGCTTAGGGGTTTGGGTAGGTGGGCATTCATACCGACGGCCCGGCTTTTTTGTACATCATCCTGGAAGGCATTGGCGCTCATGGCTAGGATAGGGATAGTCTTTGCATCGGGACGCGACATCTGCCGGATGACCCGGGTGGCTTTGTAGACATTCATGACCGGCATCATTACATCCATTAGAATGAGGTCGATCTCGCCAGGGGCGGAGGCGGCAAAATGCTTGACGACTTCTTGGCCATCCTGTACCGGGAGGACGGTGCCGCCGTGCTGTTCAATGAAAAATTGCTTGATCTCCATATTGAGTTCGTTATCCTCCGCCAGCAGGATCTGCATACCGGTCAGATCAATGGAGTCGGCTGTGTTATCAGCCACGGCGGTCGGGGTGGGATCGATGGCAAAGGGCAGTGTGACATGGAATGCCGTCCCGGTGCCCTCCCCACTGGAAAATTCATTTGGCCGTGTAGTTGTTCCTCCAGCGCATCGGTGGGGCAGGGGAGCCACTTTGGTAATGTAGCCCCTCCTGGTATCCGCTTTTTATCATCATGTTGTTTTCCTCGGTTCTGTGTGGGGATTCAGCCGGGCTAGTGTATCACACACTTTTTGGTATTCCCGGTCCACTGCCCGGAGCAGAACATCGGTCTGTTCCGGGAGGGTATCCCGGCTGCGCAGGGCTTCGGTCATGGTGCCGCAGGCGGCGGCCAGCCCGGTAAGCCCCAAATTGAGGGCAATGCCCTTTAGGGTATGCACCGCCCGGAAGGCCGTTGGGACATCGCCCGCTGCCGCTGCTTCTTTCAGCAGCGGCAGGCTGTTATCCTGCGGAATCATCCGCAGGAATTTCTCTGTAAAGGCTTCACTGTGCAGGCGGGCAATGACATCCTCGTAATTGCCGCCCACGGTGGTATAAAATTCATTCAGAGTCATGGAAGTCCTCCTCATACAGCACGGCACTATCCTTCTGAGCCTTGGCACGGTACAGAGCCAGATCGGCCTTTTCCACCAGCTCACTGATCTGCCCCGCGGCATAAACACCGCCGATGCTGACAGTGATGCGCAGCTCCGGCAAATCCGCGACCCGCAGCGCCCGCACCGCCCGGCAGATATCCTCTAGCTTGCGCCGCAGGATATTCTGCGGCAGACTGTGGAACAGCAGCAGGAACTCGTCTCCGCCGTAGCGTACCAGTTCATCCTGGCTGCGCAGGATGGCCCGGATGGCCTGGGCGGTGTGATATATGGCGGTATCCCCAGCCGGGTGGCCAAAGCGATCGTTGATCTGCTTGAGGTTATCTATATCGATCATGGCCAGGGCATACTCGCCGGAAAGGCGCCGCAGCCGGTCATCGCAGTAGCGCCGGTTAAAAACCTTGGTGAGGGAATCGGCATACACCTGCCGGTTGCGCATCAGCAGTTGGTTCAGCAGATTCTCATTCTCATCGGAAAGCACATCATCCGAGTAAATAGGATTGACGCATTCCAGCGAATAGGGAAAGCCATCCACCTCTACGCACATGGCCAGGATATAATAAAGGTCGCTGCCGATTGCTTCCACTTTATTCAGGGTGCGGCGGGTGCGTACCACCTCCTGGGAAACACAGTGCCGGCAGCGCTGGGTCTTATCCCAGATGGAGTAGCAGCGCCCCACTTTTTCCATGGCGTGGCCGTCATCTGCGGCGATCACCTGCATGCAGATGCCCGGATCCACCAGCCGCACGATTTGGAACATCTGCCGGTAGGCCTGCAGGATGGGTGCCAGCTCCTGCCCGGAAATACGCAGGACGCCATCCGCCGCGGTGAGCGGCAGCAGCACCTGCTGCTTCATCTGTGGGATGCCTGCGCGAGCGTGATCCTCCAACCGGGTGTAGTTTTCCTCTACATTGATCACCTTACCGAACAGACTCCGGAAGCGGTTCTTTTCCACTGCCGACCAGGAGAGAAACATGGCCAAACGGCAGCGGCGCAGCTGCCCATTCAGCAGCAGCTTTACCGGAACCTCGGCATAGGATTCATCCGGAGTCATAGCGGTTAGCTGCTGCCGCACCGTTTCCGCGGTTTCCCCGCCGATGAGCGTCAAAAAGTCTCGGTTTTGCAGCGGGTCTACCATCACAGCGGGCAGACCGGTTTGCTGCATGGCCCCCAGGGAAAGCTGCAGCGAGGAGGGCTGCACCGTGTATTCAAACCACATTTCCCGGCTCATCCTGGTAAAGAAATCCTGCCGGGCACGCGCATCCTCCAGCTGATGGGTCATGCGGGCAGCGGCCATATCCCGGTTCCGGTATAGTTCCTCGGTAAAGATGGGCTTTTCCTGGGATAAGCTGTCCTCCCGGGCGGTATCCTCCCTCCGGATGGTATCAGAAAGGGCGTCCAGGCACTCCAGCAGCAGGGGATTGAAGCTGCCGCATTCCCCGGCGTGGATCATAGCCAGCGCTTTTTCGTGGGAGTAGGCTTCCTTGTAGCTGCGGCGGGTGGTCAGGGCATCGTATACATCGGCCAGGGCGGTGACCTGCGCCGCAATGGGGCACTCATCCCCCCGCAGTCCATCAGGATAGCCCTCACCGTTCCAACGCTCGTGATGTCGAAGGCAGATCTCAATTATATATTTAACCAGTGCTTCGTTTTGGTAGGTCGGCATCTCCGCCACCAGCCGCGCGCCTAAGGTGGTGTGCTGCTTGACCAGCTCAAACTCCGCGGCGGTCAGCTTGCCGGGCTTTTTCAGAATGCTTTCCGGAATGAGAACTTTGCCGATATCATGCAGTCCGGCTGCTGTGCTGATCAGTTCGATATCATCCGGCTCCAGTGCGTAGCGGTCGGTCCTTTTGCACAGCTCCAGCAGTAGAAGCTTAGTAAGGTGCCCCGCCCCATTCATATGGGTGCCGCCCTCGCCGCAGCGCGCCTCCAGCGCATAGCCTAGGATGGTCGCCAGGATATCGCTGTTGCGTTTCTCCCGCAAAAAGCGCTCGGCCACTATGTCCATCAGCTGGTGCTTTTCGGCGTTCAGCAAGATGGTATTGATGATGCGCCGACGGATGATGCGGGTGGCGAAGGGACGGCTGATGTAATCCGAGGCCCCCAGCGCAAAGGCGTGGTCAATGGTGGCGGTGCCGGTTTCGGTCGAGATCATTATGACAGGGACCTCCTCCAGCCAGCCATGGGCGCGCATTTCTTCCAGCACCGCAAAGCCATCCATTTCTGGCATGATGATATCCAGAAGCAGCGCGGAGATCTCCCCGTGATAGACCTGCAAAGCGGCAATGGCCTCCCGCCCATCGGCTGCCTCGATGATCTCGTAATCCTGATCCAGTATATTGGCAAGGATCGCCCGGTTCATTTCGGAATCATCGGCGATCAATAGCTTTTTTCTCTCCATGGTTATGCCTCCTGCGGCCGGTCATCTATCCCCATTCTAGCACAACGCAGCCTTGAATCCAAATAATTTTAACGGTTTTTTAATACTTTTTTACTGCTTTTCCCTGCCGGAAAAAAGAACAACTCCCCCTCCTGCCGTGCGGTAGGGAAGGGGAGCGCTTTTATCGGCTTTGGTTACCGGGGTTAGCTGGCCTTCAGCAGGATGAGCTTGCGGGTGGTGCTGTGATTTTGGCTTGGTTCATCATAGATTTGCCATACGGCAATCTCACCGGTCATGGGGTCGACCCGGAAGCGGAATACATCCCCATCATAAATCAGTTCGGCCTGGTCGCCCGGCAGATGGATGCGAATGAGTGCCTGCCGCTGACTGCCGTCCTCGTTGGTGACCAACCGGGTGCTGTACAGCCAGTCGCCGATGAGATACAACTCACTGCTGGGGTACAGCATCCCTTTCAGACCATCTACATTAAGCTCTTCGCCAGTGGTGCGGTTCCATACCCGCAGACTGCCAAAATTGGGATCCGCCTGGGATTCTTCCCGCAGCACGATCCAGCTTTCATTAAAAGCAAGCCGGGTGGGGACCCTGGTGCTTTCGGAACGGTTTTCCCAAACCGTTTCGTCATTGTCCAGCCGGATGATCCGGGTCACCCAGCCGTCCGATTCCTGCAAGGCGACAGAATAGCACCCATCGGTCATTTGGACCAGCCGGGGGAAGATGCTGCTTTCCAGCTTCATCAGGGTGTGGTTCTTTTCATCGGCAAAGGAGTACCCGCGGATCTCATATTCGGAATCCGAGAGAGTAAGTACATAGATGGCCCACTCATCATCGATGGCCAGCTGGCTATTATCGGCCCAGTATTCGCATGGTTCGGTAAATACGGTGGTTTTTTCCAGGGTGGCGCAGTCATATTTCAGCAGGAGCAGCTCACGCTCGCCAGTTTCCTTGTTGGCCTCAATAGTCAGCCAATAAAAGCTATCCCCATATAGGGCCAGACTATCGGAGAGCCACAGTCCGTCCAGCTCGGTGGAGCGGGTCTCACCAGTTTGGCGGTTGGTGGAATAGAAGATGGCCTTGTAGTTACCTGAATCATCGTTTCCCACTGTCACAATGTAGTTTTCATTCCAGCAGGGCCCGCCGCCGGCATTTTCCCATACGATATCCGGATATTCTTCGGCCGGGATGAGGGCTTCCACCAGCTTGGGCGCTTCATTTGGGGCGGGATCAGGGGTAGGGTCAGGCGTGGGGGTGGCGGGCTGCTTGCCGCAGGCGGCCAGCGAGAGCACCAGCAGAGCGGCCAGCAGTAGGCACAGTGTTTTCTTCATCTCATTTTCCTCCTTGTAAAAATGTTTTCTGCAGCTCCATTATACCAAAATTTCCCCGGAAAAGGATATGGGCATTCCACAGAAAAAGTCTCCCTCCATTTGTAGGGAATGCCGGTCAGCCCCGGTAAAATGCGTAACTATGGAGCGCTTTCACCCTATATAACGATTCGCGTGGACAAAGTGCAACAGATAATAGACAATTGGCGAGAAAAACTTGTTTTTAGCTGTCAATTTTCTGCCCCATAGGCCGCTTTCAGCCGCAGGATGCGCAGTACGCTTTCATCAATGCGCTCCTCCGGGATGGTTCCATCCTCCACAGCTGCCAGCACCCCCTGGTAGGCGGCAATGTAATCATATGGCATCAGCAGAATATCGGCTCCGGCCTGCAGGGCCAGCACGGCGCTTTCTGCCGAAGAATAGTTCTGTATGATGGCGCCCATGGCCAGGGCATCGGTGATAATAACCCCATCATAGCCCAACTCACCCCGCAGCTTTTCGGTCAGCATGGAGTAGGAAAGGGAAGCGGGCAGGCCGTCATTGGTCACATTTGGGGTGGCGATATGCGCGGCCATTACCAGGTCAGTTTTCTCCAGCGCGCCAATAAAGGGAATGAGCTCGCATTGCTGCAGTTCTTCCCAGCTTTTATCCAGCTCCACATAGCCATCGTGGCTGTCACCGCTGGCGGCGCCGTGCCCGGGAAAGTGCTTAATACAGGCCATTACGCCGCCATCGTGCAGGCCATCTATCATGGCGTTTACCATGGAGGAAACGGTTTGCGCATCGCTGCCAAAGGCCCGGGGACCGATGATGATATGCTCCAGATCGGAATTAATATCCGCCACCGGGGCAAAGTCCAGATTAAAGCCATACCGGTTCAGATATGTTCCAATGACCTGTCCCATGTGATAGGCCTCATGGGGGTCGCCGGTAGCGCCGATGGCCTCTGCTCCATCAAATTTCTGTACCTGGAAGCCCGCCGCATTGGCAATACGGGAAACACTGCCGCCTTCTTCATCAGTGCAGATCATCAGCGGCAGGTCACTCGCCTGCTTCAGGCCGGAGAGGAAGGTTTCCAGTTGTTCCGGCCCGGCGATGTTCTTTCCAAAGAAAACAATCCCCCCGGCGGGGTATTTAGACAGCTGGGCCGTCATCTCCTCGGTCAGGGCCTGCACGCCGTAGTCCCGGGTGCTGTGTACCTGCTCCGGGGCCAGTGTGGGGTCCAGCGATTCCGGCCGGATAATAAACAGCTGCCCAATTTTTTCCTCCAGCGTCATGGCCGCCAGCAGTTGTTCCGGTTTTTGCACTGTAGATTCATCGTCTGGGCTCGGGTCATCGGGTATCGGTGTTGGCGTTGGGGTTGGTTCTGGGGTGGGGTCATTTCCACCGGTAGGCTGGCACCCGGCACAGCCCAGTACCAATAGAAAAACAGCAAGAAATGTGCAGATGATGCGTTTCATATTGTTTTGCCTCCTGATGATTCAACATAAAGGCCTGCCTGCAAAGCGGACGGAGCACTTTTATATATAGTGTCATTTTAGAACCGTTTTTCTGCTTTGTATCGGTTTATTATAAATGTTTTTCTTATAGATGCGATATCATCTTGCAAAAAGAAAAGCTGGGTGCTACAATGCGATTGTAAAAATATTCCTGTCACATTATAAAGATGGTCGGCTGATATCGGCTGTTGGTGGGACGGGGCGGATAAAAGACTGCTGGAAGGAGGCACTTCGTAAGGAAGTGCCTCCTTCGGCTTTTGTAATCAGCCGGAATGATTGAATTGTGGGTAAAATCAATCACATTGGAGGATTACAAAATGGAGAAGTACATCTACAACGAGAAGAACGGGCTTTGGTATGAACTACAGGGCGACTACTATCTACCCTGTCTGAAACTGCCGGAGGACGGAACGGTGCACATCGGCATCTGGGGACAACGGCACCGGCGCTATCTGAAAACCCATCGCAAGACCCTGTATACCTCTTTGCTCACCAGCGGTAAGTTGAACAGCTATCTTGCTGACATTAACCGGCAGGCGGAGGAACTATTCTTTCGGCTGGTAAAGCAGATGGCAGAGGCAGAAGGTGTCACGGAGACACTAAAAGCCGACGATCCTATGGAATGGGTCGGCAGGATGAACAATATTCGTAATCGTGCAACGGAAATCGTAAACACCGAAATTATTCTTTGTTAAGTTATAGGGCTGTACCAAGTGCGGTGCGGCCCTATATATTTGTTTTAATTTGCGACAAATTCGCATATTGACAAATGTGCAAAGCTGATGTATAATAATTTGCGAGTAGGTTGCAAATTGGAGGTGCAGCTAATGGCTAAGTATCTGACACGGCAGCGCAAGCGGCTTCTTGCATATCTTTCAGAGCATACGGACGAGCAGATGACCGCACGGCAGATTGCCGACGCACTGGCGGCAGACAACATCAGCATCAGCGCCGTTTATCGCAATCTCTCCGCTTTGGAGGAGGAAGGGCTTCTCAAACGCAGCGTTCGGGAAGGAACGCGGGAAGTCTTTTATCAATACATTGCCGCCGAGGAATGCAAAGACAGCCTGCACCTCTCCTGCCGGGTATGCGGCAAAAGCATTCATCTTGGAGAAAAAGAAGCGGAGCAGCTTCTTCACAGTACATTTGAAAGCACAGGCTTTCAAATCGACAAAACGGAAACGATTTTGTACGGTATTTGCGCCGATTGCAGAAAATAAAAGGTGGTGAGCAGAATGGAAAAGAAAAAGAGAATCGCAGCATTGCTTCTTGCTGTGACAGTCTTGCTTGTCATGCTCTATTCTGCTCTTTTTATTGCGGCAGAAGCTGATCACGACTGCGTGGGCGAGAACTGCCCTATCTGCTATCAGATCAATGTTTGCCAGAACGCTCTGAAAAACCTTTCTCTTGCTGTATGCGCCGCAGTCTTTGCTGCTGCGTTACCATATACTCTGTGCAGGGGTATTTCTGTCTGCACGGACTACGCACAAAGTTATACGCTGGTTTCTCTCAAGGTCAAACTTTCAGATTAAATAAGAGCTTTTTACAAGGGTGAAGTCTATCCATTTTTGCGGATAGGCTCTTGCGGTGTTGCCGTTACCCTTGTATTTTTGCGCCCATTTTTAAGCTCTTATCATAATCTGGAGGTAACAATCCCTATGAAAAAAATAACTGCGCTGCTGCTTGCGCTAATGATGCTGGCCGGCATCCTTGCCGGCTGCGGAAAGCCGAAGGATACCGGAAAAGCCGGCAAATTGAAGGTCGTCACGACCATCTTCCCCGAATACGATTGGGTCAGGGCGATCCTGGGCGACAAGGTGGATAACGCCGAGATCACCATGCTGCTGGATAACGGCGTTGACCTGCACAGCTATCAACCCACCGCCGATGATATTGTCAAGATATCCGATTGCGACCTCTTCGTCTATGTGGGCGGCGAGTCCGACGGCTGGGTGGAAAACGCTCTGAAAAACGCCGCCAACAGGAATATGAAGGTCATCAACCTGCTGGAGGTGCTGGGTGATTCCGTGAAAACGGAGGAGACCGTTGAGGGTATGCAGGAGGACGGTCACGACCACGGTCACAGCCACGATAAACAGCTCACGGAGGATGACATCAGGGATCGCACCCTCTCGGATTTCGCCGGTGCGTGGAAGTCCCTGCACCCCTATCTGCTGAACGGCGACCTGGACAAATTCTGCCAACACAGGGCGGAGGAGGACGAGGACAGCTCGACCACAAAGGACACCTATTTGGAGA
>ERZ825137.79-NODE-79-length-127756-cov-6.350874_pt1 | contig 127756 bp, 116 predicted proteins | sample MGYA00519873_ERZ825137 | MGnify/ENA primary metagenome ERZ825137 (study PRJEB31778, sample SAMEA3449190) | human gut metagenome | biome: human gut; feature: human-associated habitat; material: faeces | place: United Kingdom | collected 2010/2012 ...
AAAAATCTGGACGGCTATCTTTTTATGGTCTACCCGCTATCGCGGACGGTTGTACAACTGAACAGCAGACGGGGATTTTTTTGTTTGCGGGGGTTCCACTGAACTGCCCTCCGGATAACTGACACAGGGAGGCGCGAGGGGAAATTTTTTACATGTTCATGCCGCCATCGACCTGGATTACCTGGCCGGTGACGTAGGAGCTCATGTCGGAAGCGAGGAAGGTAGCCACGTCGGCGATGTCCTCGGGCTTACCGCCGCGACGGAGAGGAATTTTCTTTGTCCACTCTGCGCGGACCTCGTCGGGAAGGGCGGCGGTCATGGCTGTCTCGATGAAGCCGGGGGCGATGGCATTGGCGCGGATTCCGCGGGAGCCGACTTCCTGGGCTATGCTCTTGGCGAGGGCGATGAGGCCGGCCTTGGAGGCGGCGTAGTTTGCCTGACCGGCGTTGCCGTGAACGCCCACTACGGAGGCCATGTTGATGATGGAGCCGGAACGCTGGCGCATCATGATGGGAAGAACGGCATTGATGAAGTTGAAGGCGCTCTTGAGGTTGACGGCGATAACGGCGTCCCACTGGGCCTCGGACATGCGGAGCATGAGGCCGTCCTTAGTGATACCGGCATTGTTGACGAGGATGTCGATGCGTCCGAAATCCTTGTGAATCTGATCCACGACTTCCTTTGTCTGCGCGAAATCGGCGGCATTCGAGGCGTAGCCTTTGCATGTGACGCCGAGAGCGGCAATCTCAGCCTCGGTGGCTTTTCCGTTTTCATCAATGACAAGGTCAGTGAAGGCGATGTTTGCGCCTTCCTGAGCGAAACGTATTGCAAGCGCCTTTCCGATGCCGCGAGCGGCGCCGGTGATGAGGGCGGTTTTTCCTTCGAGCAATTTCATTTTCGTATTTGGTTTATGTTAATGGTAAATGTTAAATATTGATGCAAAGTTACAAATATTATTCGTTACGCGCAAATCAATCATTCGCGGGCGGTGCGTGCGCTGATGAAAGTCGCGAATCCGCCGATGGCCTTCCAGAGGTCGGGATCGTCGTTTCGGGCCTCGACGCTGACGGCCATCGAGAGCATCATCTGGACGAGGAATGTGCGGACCTCGCGGGCTCGGTCGGCGCGTATTTGCCCGCGCCGGATGCCCTCGTCGAGGATGCGCTCGAGCAGGAGCTCCTCCCTCGAGGCCACGAGCTTGTGCAGTTTCTCTATACGCCCGAGGTCGAGACGGAGGATGTTCTTCAGGGTCTCGGCGTTGCGCGGGCGCAGACGCAGCTTGAAGTGCTCGATGATGAAGAGCCGAAGCTTTTCCGGACTTTCGAGAGTTGGATTGTCGACTATGGACTGCATATGCTCGACCATAGCGGTGGCCTCGTCGGAAAGGACGGCGTTGTATATCTCAAGTTTGTTCTTGAAATATGTGTAGATAGTCCTCCGGCCTTTTTTCGAGGCCTCGGCAATATCCGAAATCGTGGTGTTCTCCATGCCCTGTCGGGCGAAGAGCTGTCGGGCGACCTCGATAAGTTTGTCGCGGGTTTTCATCGTGCGCTTGATTTAAAATACAAAGTTAAGCAAAATAATCCGAAAAGCGCGCACGCGCAGACGAGAAGAGCACGGGGGAAAGGCGCATTGCGCGCAGAGCGCGCCTCGGAATGGCCGTCGGAGCGCGTGGAGGAGAGGGCAACGAGTGAATCGGCGCGCTCGGCGGTCCTGGCAATGTCCCTGCGCCGGAGGGTCCGCGACTCGACCGTGGCCTCGCGGGCGCGGACGACGGCCAGGGATGGGAGGATGATTTCTACGCTGTCGAGACTGATGCGGGCGTCGACGGCGAGGGCCTCGCGGAGGTCGAGAGTGGTGCGGGCGGAGGCGGTTTTCTCGACCGCGAGGGAGTCGCGGGCGGTGTAGGAGGTGGTGGTGGCGGTTCTCCCGGATGAACACGAGGCGAAGAGAATCAGGAAGATAACAGGGATGAGTTTCATACTTTTTAGATTTAGAAATTCGGGGAGAATTGACGGGAATTCTGAGGGGATTCCACTGAACTGCCCTCCGGAGAATTGACGCGGGGCTGAACCTCCATACGGATAATTGAGGAGGGGATTCCACTGAACTGCCCTCCGGGGGATTGACGCGGGGGTGTCAGAGGTCGGTTTTTACGTTGAAGCAGGGGCAGGATTTGGGGGCGAATTCGTTGTGGCCGTGGACCGTCGCTGCGGGGAAGCGGCGGCGGAGGTCGGCGACGAGGGCCCGGAGGGCCTCGCGCTGGGGCGGCGTGCGGGTGTCGGCGGGGCGCCCCGCGCTATCGAGGCCTCCGACGTAGGCTATGCCGATCGAGGCGGCGTTGTGGCCGAGGCAGTGGGCGCCGGGCTCGGCCTCCGGTCGCCCGGGGCGGACTATTCCGTCGAGATCGACGAGGTAATGGTAACCGATAGAGCGGAATCCGCGTCGGTGATGCCAAGAGTCTACGTCGCTGACCGTTACAGGGCGTCCGGCCTTGGTGGCCGTGCAGTGGATGATGATTTCTGTGATTTTTCTCATAGCATTGTGATTATTTTTGAGTAATTTTGCACTGTTTTCAGGTACAAAGATAATTCGGCAACGCGGACCTCCGACAATCGGATGGCTAATCCTGCCGATTAAGCAGTTTTAACACTAACAAAAAGGACCTTAGCACGTTGATAAATAAAGGTCCCACACGTTTCCAACAGAAAAGCAATTTTTTATGTCACCGACCACAGCCCCTGCATCAAAAAAGGAGCGCCCGAACCGCAATTTCGACGAGAACCACAGCGTGTTCTATGCGGCGCGACAGGCCCTGCGCCGGCACGCCACGGGCGGCAATATCCTCATCGCCGCGACGGTTCTTGCACTTGTCATAGCTAATATTCCGGCCGTCAACGACCTCTACTTCCGCTTCTGGACGCAGGAAGTGCGCCTCCAGATAGGCGGCTTCAACCTTTTCAGCCACGACGGACATCCGATGGACCTTCTGGCGTTCATCAACGACGCGCTGATGGCCGTGTTCTTCTTCTCGATAGGCCTTGAAATCAAGCGCGAGGTGCTTGTCGGGGAGCTCTCCTCCATCCGCCAGGCCCTTCTGCCCATCATCGGCGCGGTGGGCGGCATGGCAGTGCCGGTGCTTATCTTCTTCCTTCTGAGCCGCGGGACCGACTACTCGGGCGGCGCGGCCATCCCCATGGCCACGGACATTGCCTTTTCGCTGGGCGTACTGGCGATGCTGGGCAAGCGCGTGCCCGTGTCGCTCAAGATATTCCTCACGACCCTTGCCGTTGTGGACGACATCGGCGGCATCATCGTCATCGCCCTCTTCTACTCGGGCCATATCGAGACCATGCTCCTGGTCTACGCAGCGGGCTGCCTCGGCCTGCTACTTCTCGGCTCTGCCCTGCACATCAAGAGCAAAGTCTTCTATCTCACCCTCGGCGGCGTTGTCTGGTTCCTCTTCCTGAACTCCGGAGTGCATTCCACCATCGCGGGCGTGCTCGTGGCCTTCTGTGTTCCGGCCACCCCGGTTTTCGCACCGCAGAAGTATATCCAGACCATCCGCCGCTCCATCGCCCACTTCCGCGGCGAGGACGACGAGCTCCTGACCCAGCGCACCATCCTCAACCGCGACCAGATGAACTGGCTCAAGCAGGTCGAGTCGGCCTCAGACAAGGTCATCTCGCCGCTCCAGGACCTCGAGGACTCGCTCCACCCCGTCGTGAACTTCTTCATCCTTCCACTCTTCGCCTTCGCCAACGCGGGCATATTCCTGCTCAACATGGACCCCGCGAGCATCTTCGAGGGCATCTCCCTCGCCATCATCCTCGGCCTCGTCGCCGGCAAGTTACTGGGAATCTTCACCTTCTCGTGGCTCGCAGTGAAACTGCGCCTCGCCCCGATGCCCGCGCACTCCGACTGGAAGATGATGGCCTCCATCTCCATGCTCGGCGGCATAGGCTTCACCGTCTCCCTCTTCATCGCAACCCTCTCCTTCGACGCCACAGCCTCCCCGGCGATGGCCGCGCTGCTCGACCACGCCAAACTCGGCATCGTCACCGGCTCCGTCCTCTCCGGCGTCCTCGCCTACATCTGGCTCCACTTCACCCTCCCCAAAGGCCAGGCCCCGGACGCCGTGGAGGAGGATTGAGGGAATTAGAGTAAGTCGGGCGGTTGGGTCTTTGAGTTTTTTTTGCTATCTTTGCCGGAAAATAGAAATTTTATGAATTTTCGGATTTTAGTTGCTATCGCGGCACTTCTGGCGGTGAGTCTCGGGCTCCGGGGGGAGCGGCCGGACAGCATTGAATACTCTGCGGAGGTGATCGCCAACGCTTCGTCGGGCGACTGGGCTCCTTATATGATAGGCTCATGGAACTCGGGGCGCGTCACGGAGGCTTCGGGAGGCTGGCTCGACCTTTCGGCACGGAAGAGTCTCGACCTCGGCAAGCGCTTTTCTTGGAGCGCCGGCGTGGAGGCTATCTTCGGCGGGGGCACCCGCGCGGAGTACGAGCGCTACAACGCCGCAGACAATACCTATTACATGCACCGCGAGGGCACCGCGCCCGCGCGTCTGCTCCAGCTCTGGGGCGAGGTGAAGTTCCGCGGGGTGTTCGCCATGGCGGGCATGCGCGCGGAGCGCTCGCTCATCGTGGCCGAGGGCCTTTCCTCGGGCGACATCACCCGCAGCGAGAACGCACGTCCGATTCCGGGCGTTACGGTCGGCTTCGTCGATTTCCAGAACATACCCTTCACCAAGGGCTGGGTACAGATCGAGGGCCAGATCATGTATGGCCGGATGACAGACACGGGCTGGAAGGAGTCGCACTTCAACTACCTCAACCACTTCATCGCGGGCGACCTGATGTACACCTACAAGCGCTGCTACTTCCGGACTAAACCTACGCAACCTCTATACGTTACCGTCGGAATGCAGACCGGGGGCCTCTTCGACGGCAACACCACGTGGTACTCCTCGGGCAAAGTCAGCAAGCGCGAGGACCGCGGCTTCCACGTGAAGGACCTCTGGGAGATGTTTTTCCCAAGCGAGGGGAGCGGCGAGGGCTATTACAAGGGGAGCTCGCTGGGAAGCTGGGATTTCCGGGCTGACCTTAGACTGCGCACGGGCCACAGGCTCGCCGCCTACTTCGAATGGCCCTGGGAAGACGGCTCGGGCATCGGGCGCCGCAACGGCTGGGACGGCCTATGGGGCCTCGAATACCGCGCACCGCGCGAGAGCTGGGTCGACGCCGCCGTGCTCGAATACCTTGACTTCACGAACATGTCGGGTCCCATCCACTGGGCTCCAGGCGACAGCAAAAATCCGAGCATCACGACTCAGGCCACCGGCGGCGACAACTACTGGAATAACGACTTCTACGGCTCCTGGACCAATTACGGCATGAGCATAGGCACACCCTTCATCCTCGCGCCGGTGTACAATTCGGACGGCTATCTCCAGTTCAAGCACAACCGCGCCCGAGGCTTCCACGCCGCGCTCGAGGGGCGCGTGGCGCCGCAGTGGCGCTACAAGGCGATGGTGAGCTACCAGAAGGCCTGGGGCGACGGGCGGAGGCCGATAGGCATCGCCCTCCACGACACCTCAGCGATGGTCGAAGCCCTGTGGGCCAAGGGGGCCGGAAGCCCCTGGAGCGCGAGCCTGCGTCTGGCCCTTGACGCCGGCAACCTGCGGGGCAACAACTTCGGCGCGATGCTGACCGTAAGATATTCCGGCGCCCTCAAATTCAAGAAACAATGAAACGCATACTCTTCGTACTCAGTATAATGTTCGCCGTAATGTCCTGTCAGAACGACGGGCACATCGGGCGCCTGTTCGGCACATGGCAACTCGCGCAGATGACCGAGAACGGCGTGACTCCGGAAGACTTCACCCCCGGCGAAACCACCTGGAGCTTCCAGAACAACATCGTCTACATAACCAAGGAACTTCCGCACATGGAGCGCATCCTCCGCGTCGGCACATGGGCCGAGAGCAATGCCGACGGGCATAAATATCTCGAACTCGACTACACGCAAAGCACTGACGAATACGCCCCCGGCACGGGCCCCTACCGTGCGCCCGAATGGCTCGGATTTCCCGAGAACAAGGTCATACGCCTTGAATACGTGAAAGACAGCTCGCGGGAGATGGTGCTCACATTGACCTCCGACGAGGGGCAGGTATACGTCTACACACTTAAAAAAACATGGTAAACCGATGATAAGCAAGAACAAACCCGTACTCGTGACCGGTGCCGACGGCTTCATCGGCTCGCACCTGACAGAGAGCCTGCTGAAACGCGGATACAGCGTGCGGGCCCTCGCGCAATACAATTCATTCAACAACTGGGGCTGGCTGGAAGGCATGGACTATCCGGGGCTCGAAATTGTCTGCGGAGATGTCCGCGACCCGAACTTCTGCCGTGAAATCACGCGCGGGACGGGCACCGTCTTCCATCTTGCCGCTCTGATAGCGATACCCTACAGCTACGTGGCCCCTGACTCGTATGTGGACACGAACATCAAGGGCACCCTTAACATGCTCCAGGCCGCGAGGGACGCGGGAGTGGACCGCATCGTCGTCACCTCCACCAGCGAAGTCTACGGCACGGCCAAGTACGTGCCCATCGACGAGAAGCATCCGCGGCAGCCGCAGTCGCCCTACTCCGCCACGAAAATCGGAGCCGACGCCCTCGCGCTGAGCTACTACAACGCCTTCGAGCTCCCGGTGGTCGTGGCCCGGCCCTTCAACACCTACGGCCCGCGCCAGAGCGCACGTGCCATAATCCCCACCATCATCAGCCAGATAGCAAGCGGCGCGACAGAAATCAAGGTCGGCGACCTTTCGCCGACACGCGACTTCAATTTCGTGCTCGACACAGCCGCGGGCTTCATCGCCCTTGGCGAGGCCGAAGGCATCGAGGGCCGCGAAATCAACATAGCCACGGGCACGGAAATCAGCATGGGCGACACCCTCCGGCTCATCGCCGAGCTCATGGGACGTCCTGAAACCCGGTACGTAGTAGACCCCGCGCGACTCCGCCCCGCAAAGAGCGAGGTGAACCGCCTCTGCGGCGACTCGACGCTCATCCGCTCGCTCACCGACTGGCAACCGCGCCACAGCATCCGCGAAGGCCTCAAGGCCACTATCGACTGGTTCCTCGACCCGGCGAACCTCGCCAAGTATAAACCCGACATATACAACCGATGACCGAGCCCCGAAGGGAATATCCCATACTCTTTCTGGGCGGCGCGAAACGAGTGTCGATAGGCCGTAAAATCGCCGAAGCCTTCCGGACGAGAGGCCACGAGGCCCGCATCTACAGCTACGAGACCGACCGGCGCGTGCCGATTGCGGCCATCGGGGAGGTGATTGTCGGTCGACGGTGGAAGGACGCGGACCTCTACGCGCATCTGCGCGAGACAGTCAAGGCCAAGGGCATACGCATGATTGTGCCCTTTGTCGACGGCGCCGTCGGCGTGGCCGCGGAGTTCGCCACCCGCTATCCCGAGCTCGGCGTTTTCGTCCCCGGCACGTCGGCGACGATGGCTGAGATAATGTTCGACAAGTGCCGCTCCGCCGAGCTCTTCGAGCGTCTTGGGTTGCCGACACCTGCGAGCTACCGTGGAGAAGAGGCTTATCCGCTGATTGCCAAGCCGCGACACGGCTCGGCATCGAAGGGAATACGAATCCTGCGCACGCACGGGGACCTTGCAGAACTCGTAAATCCGGAGGACTACCTCATTCAAGAGTATATAGAGGACGCCGAGGAAATTTCCACGGACTGCTACGCGAGTGTCAGGACGGGCGAGCCCCTCGTTGTCAGCCCCCGCATCCGGCTCGAAACCCTTGGGGGCGAGGCCGTCAGGAGCGTTACAATCGACAGCCCCGAAGCCGAGGCCCTCGCGCGGAAGACGCTTACGGCCACAGGACTGAGGGGAGCCGCGACAATACAGTTCATCCGCAGCCGGCGCGCCCCGGAGCGGCTGATGATAATGGAAATAAACCCGCGGCTCGGCGGCGGCGTGGTCTGCTCGGCCGGCGCCGGGGCGGACATCCCCGGCTGCATCGCCGACGAGGCTCTGGGCTTTGATGCCAGACCCTCGAGAGCCGTTCCCGGCACCGAAATGTGCCGATATTTCGAAGAAGTGATTTTCAAGCCATGAGCCATACAATAATCATCGCCGAGGCGGGTGTGAACCACAACGGGTCGCTCGAACTCGCCCGGAAAATGGTCCGCGCGGCCAAGGAAGCCGGAGCGGACTATGTCAAGTTCCAGACCGCCGTGCCTGAGCTCGTCATCTCCACCATCGCCCCCAAGGCCGAATACCAGAAGGAGACCACCGGCGAGGCGGAGAGCCAGCTCGAGATGTGCAAGGCCATCCATCTGCCCCTCGGCGACTATGCCGGGCTCAAGGAGCTGTGCGACGCCGAGGGAATAGGCTTCATGAGCACGCCTTTCGACCTCGTGAGCATCGACTGCCTCGCGCCCCTCGGGATGGACTGGTGGAAAATCCCCTCGGGAGAAATCACCAACCTCCCCTACCTGAGGAAGATAGCCCGCAAGGGAGGCCGCGTGATAATGTCAACCGGCATGAGCACCCTGCCGGAGGTGGAAGCCGCCGTCGAAGTCCTCGAAAAGGAGGGCATCGCCCGGAGGGACATCATCCTCCTTCACTGCACCACACAGTACCCCACGCCGATGGAGGCCGTGAATCTGCGGGCCATGGACGCGCTGAGGACCCTCGGTTGCGGGGGCGTGGGCTTCAGCGACCACACTCAGGGCTACACCGCCGACATCGCCGCCGCGGCGCTCGGAGCGTGCGTGATAGAAAAGCATTTCACCCTCGACCGCACCCTCCCCGGACCCGACCACAAGGCCTCGCTCGAACCGCAGGAACTCGCGGAGATGGTGCGCGCCATCCGCGACGTGGAGACGGCCCTCGGCACGGGCGAGAAGCTTGTGGCCGAAGCCGAGCGCCCCAATATAGAGGTAGCCCGCAAGAGCATAGTCGCCGCCCGCGACATCCGCGCCGGCGAAGAGTTCACGGAAGAAAACATCACCACGAAACGCCCCGGTTCAGGCATCTCGCCGATGCTGTGGGACAGCGTATTAGGCCAACGGGCCAAGCGCGATTTTCCCGCCGATTCACTTATCGAGCTATGATTCTTTTCCCCAATGCCAAGATTAATCTCGGGCTGCGCATCCTAAGGCGCCGCGCGGACGGCTACCACGACCTGGTTACGGGCATGATGCCTGTGGACTGGTGCGACATTCTCGAACTCGTGCCTGCCCGAGGCGCGGAATCCACACTGACCGTCAGCGGGAACGCGCTTGCGGACTGCCCCCCGGAGAAAAACCTCGTCTTCAAGGCACTCCGTGCCACGGAGAGGGCCGTAGGGCATGAATTGCCCACCGACATCTATCTGCGCAAGATTGTGCCGGACGGCGCCGGACTCGGCGGAGGCTCTTCCGACGCGGCTTTCACAATCAAAGGCCTGAACGAGCTCCACGGCCTCGGCCTCGGGGAAGAGAGGATGGCAGAACTCGCCTCGGAAATCGGCAGCGACTGCCCCTTCTTCATCTACAACCGCCCGATGCTCGCCGAAGGGCGCGGCACCGAACTGAGGCCCGTCGACATCAATCTCGAGGGAGTCAGGGCCATACTCGTCGCGAAGCCCGAGGCGGAAGCCGTCTCGACCCGCGAGGCATACGCGGGCGCGCATCCCCGCGAGCCCGAATACGGGGAGAGCATCGAGGCTATTCTTTCGCACCGGGCCGCCGAGTGGCGCGGACTCGGCCTCAGAAACGACTTCGAGGAGTCAGTTTTTCCTATAAGGCCGGCCATTAAGGAACTGAAGGAAAGGATGCTTGACGCAGGAGCCGTCTACGCCGCGATGACAGGCAGCGGCGCGGCGGTAACGGGACTCTTCCCCACCCTCGCCGATGCCCGCAGGGCAGCCGAAGGCTATGCCTTCAGCCATGTGACGGAAGTACGGTAAGGAAGAGCCGGCTGATGCCGTTTGTGCCGACTTGGAGCAATTATTTTCGTTTTTGAGGGGAAATTGCTATATTTGCAGGATAAAACCGCAAGAAGCATATGTCCGTATCCAAGTATATCCTTAAAGCCGCATTCGCGGCCGTGCTGACACTCTTCGCGGCGCCACTCCTGCGCGCCGCCGACGGCGACCTCTTCCCCTACCCGAAGGTTCCCGACGACAAGGTGACCCTCAGCGAAAGATGCAACTATCTCGTCCACCACTTCTGGGACAAGGCAAACACCACAGCCATGTTCTCCTCGAGGCAGAAGCTGCGCGGCACCTTCGGCGACTGGGTGGGCTTCATGCCCTACGCCACGGCCGACACCGTCCATCTCTCCATCGACCGGCTCATAGAGAAGGTCAGCAAGAACGGCCCCAATACTCTCGCCCTGGCCGAGATAGCCGAGGGCTGGCTCTATTCCGACACGTCCGAAATATACTCCGAAGAGCTCTACCTTCCATTCGCCAAAGCCGCCGCCACGCACAAGAAAATCGGCAAAGCCGAGAAGGAGCGCCTCGCCGCACAGGTGAAGGTGATAGAGTCGAGCGGCCTTTATGCGACGGTTCCGGCCGACATCCGTTTCACGGCGAGCGACGGAACGCAGATGCGCATCGGCGACCTGAAAGGGCGGAGCATACTCCTCGCTTTCGTCGACCCCATGTGCAGCGACTGCCAGCTCGACATGGTGCGCCTCGCCGCCGACCCCAATATCCGCGACCTGACAGCCTCCGGCGACATGACCGTAGTCATGCTCTATGCCTCGCGGCCCGACGAGCGCTGGCAGGCGAAAGTGGCCCAGATGCCCGAAGGATGGATTTCAGGCACGATGCCCGACGCTGACGAATACTTCGACCTGTCCGCCATTCCAGCCTACCACCTTCTCAACTCTGAACACAAGGTCATGGCCAAACGCCTCGCCGCCGACGACCTCCTTCAGGCCGCCATGAACACCGTATTGCGCCGACAGAACAAGTGAGTACCGACATGAACATCGCCGCACTCATATCGGGAGGCGTCGACAGCGCTGTCGCGGTCCACACCCTCGTAGACCGGGGCCTCAGCCCGCACCTCTTCTATATACGCATCGGAATGGACACCGACGAGGGCGACTGCTCCGCCGAGGAGGACATCGAGATGTGCTCGCTCATAGCGAAGCGCTACGCCCTGCCCTTCGACATCGTCCCGCTCCACGATGAATACTGGGAGAACGTCATGGAATACGCCCTGCGCACAGTCCGCGCCGGTCTTACTCCGAATCCCGACATCATGTGCAACAAGATGATAAAGTTCGGCTTCTTCGAGGAGCGCTGGGGAAAGGACTTCGACCGCACCGCCACAGGCCACTACGCTTCGATAACTACCGACGCCGACGGCCTCGAATGGCTCTCCACGGCCGTCGACCCCGTCAAGGACCAGACCGACTTCCTTGCCCAGATTTCCTACCGCCAGCTGAGCCATCTGATGTTCCCGCTCGGCTCAATGCCCAAGGCGGAGGTGCGTGAGATTGCCCTGAAGGCCAATCTTCCCAACGCCCTGCGCAAGGACTCGCAGGGAATATGCTTCCTCGGCAAGATAAACTACAACGACTTCATCCGCCGCCATCTCGGCGAGAAACCCGGCAAAATCGTGGAGCTCGAGACCGGGAAGATACTCGGCGAGCACCGCGGATTCTGGTTCCACACCATAGGCCAGCGCAAGGGCCTCGGCCTCAGCGGCGGTCCCTGGTTCGTGGTCGGCAAGGACACGGAGGAAAACACCATTTTCGTCTCCAACGGGTACGACACCGAGAAACAGTACGGCCGCACCCTCTGCCTCGGCGAGATGCACTTCATCACCCGCGACCCGTGGGGGGAGGCTGCCGATGCTGAGGAAGGCGTGGAAATAACTTTCAAGAACAGACACACTCCAGAATTCATCCTAGGACGTATCCGCCACGTGGCGGGAACACCCCTCGGCGAAGGCGGCCGCTACGTCATCGCCGCAGGGCAGAAGGTGCAGGGCATAGCCCCCGGGCAGTTCGCTGTGGTCTACAGCGCCGATGCCCGGATATGCTACGGGTCGGGGGTGATAACACAATTCAAGGACTATGAGTAAGAAAACGCTGCTGCGCATCCTCGGCCTGTCCGCGGCGGAAATCCGCGGAGAGGCATTCGTGCTGATTTTAGGGGACGCCGACAACGGCCCGCGCCGCATTCCCATCGTCCTCGGGCGTCCCGAGGCACAGGCCATAGCCATGATTCTCGAAAACGTCAGCACCGAGCGGCCCACGACCCACGACCTTTTCGTGAGCTTCGCCCACGCTTTCGGCGTGCGGCTCACGGGAATGCTCATCAAGCGCTTCGTCGACGGCGTCTACTATTCCGAGCTGACCTTCACCGACGAGGACGGGGAGCGGACCGTGACTATGGACTCGCGGACCTCCGACGCTATAGCGATAGCCCTCCGCACCGGCACACCGATCTACGCCTCGGAGCAGGTGATGGAGACCGCCGGATTCGTCCTTCCCAATCCCGACGCCGGCGAGGACGGGGATGACGAGGCCCCAACCGCCGAAAACGAGCGCCCGACCGCAGGAGAACCCAGGCGCGGCGCCCCACGCTCGGCAAATCCTGAAAACTACAGTGTCGAGGAGCTCGAGCGCACGCTTGACCGCCTCATCCGCAACGAAAACTACGAAGAGGCCGCGCGCATCAACGAAATCCTCCAGCGCAAGCGACGCGAAAGATAATCCACAAGAAATACCTTAACCATGGCAAACACCACCAAAAACCATTTTCCTCTGAAGGCCAGGCTCGCCGGCATGGGCTTTCTCGAATTTGCCGTCTGGGGCTCCTACCTCACCTCTCTCGGCGCTTATCTCGCCCACATCGGCATGGGCAGCCACATCGGCTGGTTCTATGCCGTACAGGGCATCGTCTCGATATTCATGCCCGGGCTCGTCGGCATCGTGGCCGACCGCTGGATTCAGGCCCAGAAAGTACTGAGCCTCTGCCACCTCCTCGCGGGGGCCTTCATGCTCGGCGCCGGCGTCTACGGCCTGTCCGCGGCCGAGCCTTCATTCTCGGTGCTCTTCGCCCTGTACACAGTCTCCGTGGCTTTCTTCATGCCCACCATCGGACTGAGTAACGCCGTGGCATACTCGGCGCTCGAAGGCGTGGGACTCGACTCCGTCAAGCACTTTCCTCCCATCCGCGTGTTCGGCACCATCGGCTTCATCTGCGCCATGCTCTTCGTCAACTTCACCGGCTTCCAGAACACCGCCATGCAGATGGTCTGCTCGGGCATCCTCAGCTTCGTGCTCTGCCTCTATGCCCTGACGATGCCCAAGTGCCCCGTCTCCAAGGGCGGCGCACGAAAGGACCTCGCAAGCTCGCTCGGGCTCGACGCCTTCAAGCTCTTCAGAAATCCCCGCATGGCCGGATTCTTCATCTTCAGCATGCTTCTCGGCGTCTCGCTCCAGATTACCAACGGCTTCGCAAACCCATTCATTCAGAGTTTCGGGCAAGTCTCTGAATATCAGGGAACATTCGGTGTGGACAACGCCAACGCCCTCATCTCCCTCTCCCAGATGAGCGAGACCCTCTGCATCCTCCTCATACCCTTCTTCCTCAAGCGCTTCGGCATCAAGATTGTGATGCTCATGGCCATGTTCGCCTGGGTGCTCCGCTTCGGTTTCTTCGGTATCGGCAATCCGGGCTCGGGCGTGTGGCTCTTCATCCTCTCGATGATTGTCTACGGCGTGGCTTTCGACTTCTTCAATGTCTCGGGCTCGCTATACGTCGACAAACAGACCTCCGTCGATATCCGTTCTTCGGCGCAGGGGCTATTCATGATAATGACCAACGGCATCGGCGCCACTGTCGGAACGCTCTGCGCCCAGGCCGTCGTAAACCACTACGTCTTCTCGCGCCCCGAGGGCATCGAACAGATTGAAGGCTGGAGCACTTCCTGGCTCATCTTCGCCGGATATGCCCTCGTCGTGGCCGTGCTCTTCATGTTCCTCTTCCACGACAAGGACTCCGGAACCGACAAGGCCGCCCTCCGGGAAGCCGAGCGCGCCGCCGCTTCAGACGACTCTATTTAATACTGCCCATGATTCGCTTCCACTGTCCCGAACTCACACCCGATAGCCGCTCGGCGCGCCTGCCCGAAAGCGACTCCCAGCACTGCATCCGTGTGCTCCGTATGGGCCTCGGCGACATGCTGGAAGCCGTGGACGGATGCGGGAACCTGTACTCCTGCCGCATCTCCGACCCCCACCCCAAGCGCACGGAGCTCGAAATCCTCGACGTAAGCCCTCTGCCGAAGGTGTGGGGGCCGAAAATCACCGTGGCCGTGGCGCCCACAAAGCACCTCGACCGCATGGAGTGGCTCGTCGAAAAGCTTGTGGAGATAGGAGTTGACCGCATCGTTCCCGTGCTCTGCCGCCGCTCCGAGCGCCGCGAGCTCAAGCACGAGCGCCTCGCCAAAATTGCCGTCGCCGCCATGAAGCAGTCGCTGAAGGCCGTTCTGCCCGCGGTCGACCCCCTGACGCCGATTTCCGCATTCCTCAGGGAAATGAAGGACGCAGGAGGGCAGAAATTCATCGGCTACTGCGACTCCGGCACCGAGCGCGTCCTCCTGGCCAAAGCCTATACTCCCGACAGTGACGCCACAATACTAATCGGCCCCGAAGGCGACTTCACCCCCGAGGAAGTCGCCGCGGCGCTCGACGCCGGGTTCCGCGCCGTCACCATGGGCGACAACCGCCTGCGCACGGAGACCGCCGCGCTCGTCGGCGCAGACACCATCCATATCCTGAACCAACGATTCATCTGATTAAATGACAGAAAACACTCTCGAATACCTTCTGGGCTCGCCCGACAGAAATTTCTTCCTCCTTGCCGGCCCATGCGTCATCGAAGGAGAGAAAATGGCCCTCGACATCGCGGAACATATCGTCGCCATCACCGCGCGCCTCGGCATCCCTTACGCCTTCAAAGGCAGCTACCGCAAGGCAAACCGCTCGCGCATAGACTCATTCACGGGCATCGGCGACGAAAAAGCCCTGAAAATCCTCGCCAGGGTGCGCTCCGAGTTCGGCATCCCCGTGGTAACCGACATTCACGAGACCCACGAGGCCGCCATGGCCGCGGAATACGTCGACATCCTTCAGATTCCCGCATTCCTCTGCCGCCAGACCGAGCTCCTCATCGCCGCGGCCCGGACGGGTAAGATGGTCAACATCAAGAAAGGCCAGTTCCTCGCCCCGGAGGCCATGAAATTCGCTGTGCAGAAGGTGCGCGATGCCGGAAACGGCCAGGTGGCCGTCACCGAGCGCGGAACAACCTTCGGCTACGGCGATCTCGTCGTCGACTTCCGCGGCATCCCGGAGATGCAGAAGGCCACGGGAGCTCCGGTGATTATGGACATCACGCACAGCCTCCAGCAGCCAAATCAGGCCTCCGGTGTGACAGGCGGCCGCCCCGACCTTATCGAGACCATGGGCCGGGCCGCCATCGCCTGCGGAGCCGACGGAATTTTCATCGAGACACACCCCGAGCCCGCATCAGCAAAGAGCGACGGAGCGAACATGCTGCCACTCGACCGCCTCGAAAGCCTCCTCGAGCGCCTCTCCCGCCTCCGCGCCACCATTGTGGATTTATAAATAAATCATCTATTATCTGATATTTGCATATGCAATACCGTATTCTTGCGCCATTCCTGCTCTTCTGCTCGGCCATCCTCTCGGCCGCTCCACGACAGAGCATGTCCGACCCCGTCACTCAGGCCGCTGTCCGCGAATACACCGAGCTTATCCGGGAAAATCCCCGCAACTACCATGCCCTTTTCGGCCGCGGCAACGAGTATTACCAGCACGACGACTACGTCCGCGCCCTCGACGACTTCACCGAAGCCCTCAAGTACGCCCCGGCCAAGGGCGACGACGAGGCCACAAGGCTCCAGCTCCTCATTTTCCGCGCCGACATCTACAACCAGACTAAGCGCCCCGAGGACGCCCTGAAGGACCTCACGGAGGCATACGCACTCGCTCCTGACTCCTATACCGTCATATACCAGAAGGCCAACACCGAGTACGTCCTCGGCCGCTACGCCGACGCCAACACCGACTACAAGCGCCTCGCCCAACTCAACCCCCGCAGCGTCGAGAGCCTTGTGGGGCAGGCCCGCATCGCCGTAAAGCACAACAACCTCGGCATCGCCAACGAACTCCTGGCCCGCGCCGTGGCTATCAACCCGAACAACGGCGACACCTTCGTCCGCCGCGCGTCGGTCCGGAAAATGATGGGCGACCACAACGGAGCCGTCGACGACCTCATCCTCGCCATCAGCACCGACGACTTCAGACCCAACGACGCCCTCAAGGAGCTCGTGGAATACGGCAACACCAACTATGCCGCAACCATCGCCGGCCTCACAAACGCCATGGCTGCCGCTCCCCAGAACGGCATGTTCCCCTACCTCCGCGCGATGATTGCCCAGGCGCACTACAACTACACAGCCGCAGTTGAAGACTACCGTCTCATCATAGACCAGGGCCTCTACAACTACCACGGCATCTACGCCTCCCTCGCCGAATGCCTCTATGCCCTGGGGCGCTACACCGAGGCCCTTGACAATATCGACCACGCCCTGGGCATGATCCGGGGCAACGCCGCCTACTTCGCCGTGCGCTCCTCCATCCTCCGTGCCCTCGGACGCGACGAGGGCGCCCGCACCGCCGCCGAGGCCGGACTGATCGTCGACCCCGCAAATGTCCCCTGCCTCGAGGCCCTCGCCCTCGCGCGCACCGCCGTAAAGGACTACGCCGGAGCTTCCACAAGCCTCGGCGAGGCCGTGATGAACGATCCCGAGGCGCCGAAGCCTCTCCTGCTCCGCGCATGGCTCGCCGAAACATACCTCAACGCCCCGACAGCCGCCCGCGGATACCTCGAACAAGTGTCCGCCATGGACCATTTCTATCTCGACAACGTCCGCTCACTCAAGGGCTTCGCCCTACTCCGGCTCGGCGACAAGGAAAAGGCCCTCCAATGGATAAAGAACATCCTCGACACCGCCGACGACCCCGACGGCCTCGCCGACTACTACGCCACCTGCCTCTACGCACAGGCCGGCGAGCCCGACAAGGCCCTCGAATGCATGGAACGCGCCCTCGAGAAGGGCTTCGCCGACTACCACGCCTGGATGGACGAGAAGGACGGCTGGCTCATCCCCGGCTCCCTTCGCGACGAGCTCCGCTTCCTCAACCTCATAAACCGTTACGCCATTATCTTCGGACGATAAACATCAGAGTTGCACCATGGAAAAACAGATCATCGAATGCGTGCCCAATTTCAGCGAAGGGCGCGACAAGAACGTAATAGAAGCCATCACTGCCGAAATCCGGGCCACGGAGGGCGTCAGCCTTCTCGACGTAGACCCCGGAGAGGCCACAAACCGGACCGTCGTGACCTTCGTCGGCGAGCCCGCACCCGTAATGGAGGCGGCCTTCCGTGCCGTCCGTAAGGCCGCCGAGCTAATCGACATGAGCCGCCACCACGGCGCTCATCCACGCATGGGAGCCACGGACGTGCTGCCGCTTATCCCCGTGGCGGGCATCACGCTCGAGGAGTGCGCCGAGCTCGCCCGCAAGCTCGGCAAGCGCATAGCCGACGAACTCGAAATCCCCGTCTACGCCTACGAGGCCGCAGCCTTCACCCCCGAGCGAAAGAACCTCGCCGTCTGCCGTAAGGGCGAGTACGAGGGTCTGGCCGAGCGCCTCGGCAAGCCCGGTCTCGGCGCCGACTTCGGCGACCGTCCTTTCGACGCGAAAGCCGCACATACAGGCGCCACAGCCGTCGGCGCGCGCGACTTCCTCATCGCAGTCAACTTCAACCTCAACACCACCAGCACCCGCCGCGCAAACGCCATCGCCTTCGACGTCCGCGAGAAGGGCCGCCCCCTGCGCGAGGGCGGCAAGCCAAACGGCAAGCCCGTGAAGGACGCCGATGGCAATACCGTCATGCTCCCCGGAACCCTCAAGGGCACGAAGGCAATCGGCTGGTATATCGACGAATACGGTATCGCCCAAGTGTCGATGAACATCACCGACATCGCCGCCACGCCACTCCACACGGCCTTCGACGAAGTCAGCCGCGCGGCTGCCGCGCGCGGAATCCGCGTCACCGGCACCGAAATTGTCGGTCTTGTGCCAAAACGCACGCTTCTTGACGCCGGGCACCACTATCTGCGCCTCCAGCAGCGCTCCCTCGGCATCCCCGAGGAGGAAATAATACGCATGGCCGTCCGCTCGATGGGTCTCGACCAGCTCGCGCCCTTCAATCCCCGCGAGAAAGTCGTGGAATACATGCTTGAGGACGCCCGGCCAGCCGGGAAGCGTCTCACCGACCTCACTGTCAAAGGTTTCGCCGACGAGACGGCATCCGAGAGCCCGGCTCCGGGCGGCGGCTCAATCTCGGCCTATATGGGCGCCCTCGCCGCCGCGCTCGGCACGATGGTGGCTAACCTCTCCGCCCACAAACCCGGCTGGGACGAGCGCTGGGAGGAATTCTCCGACGCCGCCGTCGAAGGCCGCAAGCACCTCGACGTGCTCCTGAACCTCGTGAACGAGGACACCGCGGCCTTCAACACCGTAATGGCGGCCTTCCAGCTGCCCAAGGGCACCGACGAGGAGAAGGCCGCACGCGCCGAGGCCATCGAGCGGGCCACGCTCTACGCCGCCGAGGTACCCCTCCGCACGATGCGCGCCGCCGCCGCCACATTCCCCCTCCTCCGCCGCATGGCCGAGACCGGCAACCCCGCCAGCGTCAGCGATGCCGGCGTCGGTGCCCTCGCGGCCCGCGCCGCGGTGCTCGGCGCGGGCCTCAACGTCCGAATCAACGCCGCCTCCCTTTCCGATAAATCAAAGGCACAGCCCCTCCTCGACGAAGCCGAGGCCCTCGTCAGCCGCGCCAAGGCCGAGGAAGCCGAAATCCTCACAATCGTAGACTCCAAAATCTGACAAGCCACCATGACCAAAGAAGAATTCCATGCCGCTATCCGCGCCGGCATACCCGATAAACTGCCCGAAGCGCGTCCCTACGACCCGGAGGTGAACCACGCCCCGCGGCGCAAGCATATCCTCTCCCACGAGGAGGAGCGCCTCGCCCTACGCAACGCCCTGCGCTACTTCCCCGCCAAGCTCCACGCCGAGTTGGCCCCCGAGTTCGCCAAGGAGCTCCGCGACTACGGCCGCATCTACATGTACCGCTTCCGCCCCACCTACGAGATGTACGCGCGGCCTGTCAGTGACTACCCGGCCCGCTGCCCGCAGGCCGCGGCAATCATGATGATGATTCAGAACAACCTCGACCCGCGCGTGGCCCAGCACCCCCACGAGCTCATCACCTACGGCGGAAACGGTGCCGTGTTCCAGAACTGGGCGCAGTACCTCCTGACGATGCGCTACCTCTCGGAGATGACCGCCGAGCAGACCCTCGTCATGTACTCCGGCCATCCCCTCGGCCTCTTCCCCTCGCACAAGGACGCGCCGCGCGTAGTCGTAACCAACGGCATGGTAATTCCCAACCACTCGAAGGCCGACGACTGGGAGCGCTTCAACGCCCTCGGCGTCTCGCAGTACGGCCAGATGACAGCCGGGTCCTATATGTACATCGGTCCGCAGGGCATCGTCCACGGCACCACCATAACCGTCCTCAATGCCGGACGCCGCCGTCTCCCCGAGGGACAGACCTCCCTCGGCGGTATGCTCTTCGTCTCCGCCGGACTTGGCGGCATGAGCGGAGCCCAGCCCAAGGCCGGAAACATCGCCGGCGTAGTCAGCATCATCGCCGAAATCAATCCCAAGGCCGTCGAAACCCGCCGCAGCCAGGGCTGGGTCGATGAGGTCTACACCGACCTCGACGCCCTCCTCGCCCGCGCCGCCAAGGCCCGAGAGGCCCGAGAGGCCGTGTCACTCGCATATCTCGGCAATGTGGTAGACCTATGGGAACGCCTCGCCGAGGAGGGCGTGAGCGTGGACCTCGGGTCCGACCAGACCTCCCTCCACAACCCCTGGGCCGGCGGATACTACCCCGCCGGGCTCTCCTTCGAGGAGTCGAAGCGCATGATGGCCGACGAGCCCGAGGAATTCAGACGCCGCGTGCAGGAATCCTTGCGCCGCCAGGTGGCCGCAATCAACAAGCTCACGGCCCGCGGAATGTACTTCTTCGACTACGGCAACGCCTTCCTGCTCGAGTCCTCGCGCGCCGGAGCCGACATCATGGCTCCCGACGGCAAGGGCTTCCGCTATCCCTCCTACGTTCAGGACATCATGGGCCCGCTCTTCTTCGACTACGGCTTCGGGCCCTTCCGCTGGGTCTGCGCCTCGGAGCTTCCCGAAGACCTCGCCACAACCGACGCAATCGCCGCCGAAGTCCTCGAGGATATGATGCGCGAATGCCCCGATGACATCCGCGGACAGCTTGCCGACAACCTCCACTGGATCCGCGAGGCCGGACCTAACAAACTCGTGGTAGGCTCTCAGGCCCGAATTCTCTACGCCGACGCCGAGGGCCGGGCCCGCATCGCCCTCGCCTTCAACGATGCCATCCGCAGCGGACGGCTCCACGGCCCCGTGGTCCTCGGGCGCGACCACCACGACGTGTCCGGCACAGACTCCCCCTACCGCGAGACATCCAATATCTACGACGGCTCGCAGTTCACCGCCGACATGGCCATCCAGAACGTCATCGGCGACTCCTTCCGCGGCGCCACATGGGTATCCATCCACAACGGCGGCGGCGTAGGCTGGGGCGAAGTCATCAACGGCGGTTTCGGAATGGTAATCGACGGCACGCCCGAGGCTGACCGCCGCATCCGCGAAATGCTCTTCTGGGACGTGAACAACGGCATAGCGCGGCGCTCCTGGGCCCGCAACAAGGGCGCGATGGACGCAATCCGCCGCGAAATGGCCCGCACCCCGGAGCTGAAAGTGACCCTTCCGAACCTCGTCGACGACAGCGTCCTCGACAATATATAAGATTTATATGTCTTATACGAATTATAAACCTCTCTAAATCCTACGCCCCCAATGCTTCATCATATCTCCCCCGCCCGCCTCTCCATCGAGAAGGTCGGCGAAATCCTCGAAAACCACGCGCACCTCGAGCTAAGCGAAGAGAGCGTCGGCCGAATAGTCCGCTGCCGCGAGTACCTCGACCGCAAAATCGCCGAATGCAACACTCCAATCTACGGAATCACAACCGGCTTCGGCTCCCTCTGCAACATCTCCATCGGAGAGGACGACCTCACACGCCTCCAGGAGAACCTCGTCAAGAGTCACGCCTGCGGATGCGGCGAGCGCGTCGAGCCCGACATCGTCCGCCTCATGCTCCTCACGAAAATTGTCTCCCTCTCCTTCGGCAATTCCGGCGTACAGCTCTCCACGGTGCAGCGCCTCGTGGACTTCTTCAACGAGGACGTTCTTCCCGTCGTATATCAGCAGGGCAGCCTCGGAGCCTCCGGCGACCTCGCGCCCCTCGCCAACATGTGCCTTCCCCTCATCGGCCTCGGCGAGGTGCTCCACAAGGGCCGCATCCGCCCCGCCGCCGAGGTCCTCGCCGAATTCGGCTGGCAGCCCGTGCGCCTGAAGTCCAAGGAGGGCCTCGCGCTCCTTAACGGCACGCAGTTCATGAGCGCCCACGCCGTGTGGGCTATCCTCAAGGCCCGGAAGCTCAGCGCCCTCGCCGACAAAATCGGCGCCCTCTCCCTCGACGCCTTCGACGGCCGCATCGAGCCCTTCGGCGACGAGGTCAACGCCGTGCGCCCCCATCCCGGACAGCTCGCCACGGCCCGCGCCGTGCGCCGCTGGCTCGAAGGCTCCGAGCTCATCCGCCAGCCCAAGAAGCACGTCCAGGACCCCTACTCCTTCCGCTGCATGCCTCAGGTCCACGGCGCCGTTAAAGACGCCCTCGCCTACGTCGGCAACGTCATCGAGACCGAAATCAACAGCCCGACCGACAATCCAACCATCTTCCCGGAGGAGGACATCATCGTCTCCGCCGGTAACTTCCACGGCGAGCCCATCGCCATCCCCATGGACTACCTCGCAGTGGCCCTCTCCGAGCTCGCATCCATCTCCGAGCGACGCATCTACAAGCTCATCTCCGGCACCCGCGGCCTTCCCTCCTTCCTCGTGGCGAATCCCGGCGTCAACTCCGGCTTCATGATTCCGCAGTACGCCGCAGCCTCCATCGTCAACCAGTCCAAGGGCCTCTGCTGGCCCACGAGCTGCGACACCATCCCCTCCTCGCAGGGGCAGGAGGACCACGTGAGCATGGGCGGCAACTCCGCCACAAAGCTCTGCCGCATAGTCCTCAACACCGAGCGCGTCCTCGCCATCGAACTCTTCAACGCCGCCCAGGCCCTCGACCTCCGCCGCCCCCTGAAGACCTCCCCCGTCCTCGAGGCCTGGCACGCCGAGTACCGCAAGGCCGTCCCCTTCATCGTCAACGACGAGGTGATGTCGCCGCTCATCGCCCGCTCCGTAGAATTCATCCGAGACCATGCTGATTTATAACATCGGACGCCTCCTCGGCCTCGACCCCGACGGCTCTCTCCGCAGCCGCCGGGGCCGTGAGATGGACTTCGTGGCTGCCCTCGGCCCCGGGGTATGGATGGAAATCGACCCCGAAAGCGGAAAAATCACTGCCATAGGCGCTTCCGGAGCCCGCGAACCCCGTGAGGGAGACCTCGACGCCCGCGGCGCTTGGGTCTTCCCCTCCTTCTGCGACTCCCACACCCACATCATCTACGCAGGAAGCCGCGAAGGCGAATTCCGCGACAAAATCGACGGCCTCAGCTACGAGGAAATCGCCCGACGCGGCGGCGGCATCCTCAACAGCGCAGACCGCCTCCGCCACGCCTCCGAGCAGGAACTCTTCGACTCCGCCATGCACCGCGTAAGCGACATGATCGCCAACGGCACAGGAGCCATAGAAATCAAGAGCGGCTACGGCCTCGACACCGCCTCCGAGCTCAAGATGCTCCGCGTGGCGCGACGCATCGCCGAATCCACTCCCGCCGAGGTGCGCGCGACCTTCCTCGGCGCCCACGCCGTGGCCCGCGAGTATGCCGGGCGTCAGGGGGAATACGTCGACCTCGTCTGCCACGAGATGCTCCCTGCCGTAGCCGCTGAGGGCCTCGCCGACTTCGTGGACGTGTTCTGCGACGAGGGATTCTTCACCCCCGCGGAGACCGCGCGCATCCTCGACGCGGCCGCCCGATTCGGCATCCGCCCCAAGATTCATGCCAACGAGCTCGCCGTCTCCGGAGGCGTGCAAGTTGGCGTGAGCCACGGCGCTCTCAGCGTCGACCACCTCGAGCGCATAGGCGACGAGGAAATCGCCCTCCTCGCCGCCTCCGAGACCTGCGCCACGATGCTCCCCGGCGCCTCCTTCTTCTCAAACCTCCCCTACGGCCCCGCCAGACGCGCCGTCGACGAAGGTTGCACACTGGCCCTCGCCTCCGACTACAATCCCGGCTCCTCTCCCTCCGGCTCCATGCGTATGGTCCTCAGCCTCGCCTGCATCAAGATGAAACTCACCCCCGAGCGCGCCCTCAACGCCGTGACAATCAACGGCGCCTACGCCATGGGCCTCTCCGACCGCCTCGGAGCCCTCGGCCCCGGCCGCACCGCCAACTTCTTCCTCACGCGCCCACTCCCCGACCTCGCCTACCTCCCCTACGCCTACACCGAGCCGCTGATCGAAGAGGTGTTTCTGCGCGGCAAGCGAGTATAAATCTTATAAATTTTATAAATCTTATAAGACTTATGAGTCTTATAGGTCTTCTACGCCCTATAGGGCTTATCCCCGGGGCGCCATACGGCGCCCCGGTCGTTTTTAACAATTTATTTTTAGCTTCTTATTGATTTATTCACAAAATAGGCGTATCTTTGCATCGTAATCCAACAGCCATCCTCTGAATGACCAAACTTCTGAATTTCACCGTCGGCAACTTCCGCTCTTTCGGCGAAAAGCGAACCTTCACCTTCCTGACCGACAAACGCGCCGGCCGGGCCGGTAAAGGCACATTCAAGGCCGGCCCATACCGCCTCTCCGTAATCTCCGCCTGCTACGGCGCAAACTCCGGCGGCAAATCCAACCTCGTCGACGCAATGGCGCTGATGAGAATGATTATCCGAGAGTCCGTCCGCATCAACGAGGACGAGCCGCTGCCTTACGACCCCTTCGTACTCACCGCAGAGCAGAAAAATGGGCCCCAGACCTTCGATTTGTCCTTTATCGACGACGAGGAAACTGTGTACCGCTACGGCTTCAAGAACACGGCGGATGGCATATCCCGCGAATGGCTCTTCACCGAAAAGAAAGGAGCGCGCAAGGAGTTTCCTCTCTTCGTGCGAAAGGACGAGAAAATTCTCGTTGACGACGAGGCCTTCCCCGAAGGGGTACCTTTTGTCGACAACTGCAACCGCAACCGCCTTTTCCTTTCGCTCGTCGGTCAGCTCGGCGGCAAGATTGCAAAAAAAGTACTCTCTTTCTTCATTGCCGACTTCAATATCCTTTCCGGTCTCGAATCCAGAGGCTACGGCGCCTTCACTCAGGAACAGTTCGACAAGAAAAACGAGGTAGCATCCAAAGCTCTCAATTTCTTCAAGCGAATTGACCTCGGTTTTGACGATATCGAAATCCACCGCGAGCCCATCAGCCCCGACTTCCTCAACCGCTTCCCGGAAGAAATCCGCCAGCGCGCCCCCAAGGAGCAGCTGAAAACTTATTCAGTACACAAAATTCCCGGGACCTCAGACATGACCCTCGAAGCGCCCTTCGAGGACTTCGAAAGTTCCGGTTCTCAGAAAGTCTTCGACCTCTCCGGGCCGGTTTTCGACTCACTAAACCGCGGGGCCGTGCTCGTAATCGACGAGCTCGATGCAAAGCTCCATCCCCTTCTCACCCGCGAAATTATACGCCTCTTCGCTTCCGCGGAGTCAAACCCCGCCAACGCCCAGCTTTTCTTCTCCACCCACGACTCCAACCTCCTATCGTCCAAGCTCCTGAGAGCCGACCAGATATGGTTTGTGGAGAAAGACCGCCTGATGCGCTCCGACCTATACCGCGCAACCGACATGGTACTTCCCGACGGCACCCCCATGCCTGTTCTCTCCGACCACACCGATTTTTATCTCTCCGGCCGATACGGCGCAACGCCTTTCATAAAATGAGCATCAAGCTTTCGCCCGAAGAACTGAATGATTTCCTTGGGAAAAAGGAATCGCCGAAAACTCGACAGAAAAACATCGAGTTCAGGATACTCATTGTCTGCGAAGGAGCGAAAACCGAGGTCAACTATTTCGAGGCATTCCCTGTCCCCGTTAATTCCGGAATGAAAGTTAATGTGGAGTGCGAGGGAAAGGGCATGAACACGCTCTCGCTGGTTAATGAAGCGGAACGCCTTGACAAAGAAGCTAAAAAGACGGACAAGCCCTATGACTTCGTTTGGGTGGTGTTTGACTGCGACAGCTTCACCGCGAACTTCGACAATGCCATCAAGCGCGCCAAGTCACTGGGATATGGTGTCGCCTGGAGCAACGAGGCTTTCGAGCTTTGGTATCTCCTCCATTTCGAGAACAGGACAAACCCAATGTCCCGCGCCGACTATCAGAAACGCCTCACCGACCACATATCCAAGAAAGTAAAGGGGTACAAATACAAGAAAAACGACCCTAAAAGCTTTTCAATCATGACGACCCATGGATCCGAGGACGATGCAATAAAATTTGCCGAGCGAACAATAAAAGCCTTCGGCGACCGCACAGACTTCGTGAACTGCAATCCCGGTACCACGGTCCACCTCCTTGTCAAGTGTCTCAGAGGGGATAACGACGAGTTCAACGACAAAGTAAAAGCCAAGATAAAAACAATCGTTGCCAAAACGAAGAAATAATCCCCCACCCCGCAAATTCACCAAACTTCAATCAACATAAATTTCACTAACCAATCCAAAAACACAAGCATGAAAAAATTTCTACTATCTCTTGCTGTGCTGGCCTCTGCAGCCGTTGGTGCCTCCGCCGCCGAGCTCTACACGCTCACCTTCGGCGTGAAAGCCAATCAGGGCGCTACAAACCAGTATAACTCAACCTGGACCCTCACCCAGGATAACCAGGAATGGACCATCACCGCTTTCAGCAACAATAACAATGGCTGGACTGACATCCGCTTCGGCACAAAAACCGCATCTAACGTCAAGGATGGTGTGATTGCTTCGACATTCCCTATTTCCGGCACACTTGAAGAAGTCGTTCTCAACGGTCGCCTTCAGAAAACCGGAACTAAAGACAAGTGGACTTCCTGCAATCTTCAGACCTCGGCTTCCGCCGACTTCAAGACCCTTACCAACGATGTTACAATCGCCCAGTCGTCTTTTAGTTCTACAGACAAGGATGTAGCTGTCAAACTTACTACGCCGGTTAAAGACCAGTATGTTCGCCTCTATATTAAGCCGTCCGGAGCTTCAACTAACAACGGCTGGTTCGCTATGAAATCCATGACCTTCAACGGCACTTCCGCCGTTGTAGATCCCGACGCTATCGCCACTCCCGAAATCTCCGTTGCCGAAGGCACCGAGAGCATGATTGCCACCATTACCTGCGACACCGAAGGTGCTACAATCTACTACACCACCGACGGCACCGACCCCACCGAATCCGAAGCCTGGCCCAACATGAAGTACACCCAGCCCTTCGATCTGTGGGAACCCGGCACTATCAAAGCCATCGCCTACAAGGACGGCAAAGCCAGCGCTATTGCTTCCAAGACTGTATCCACGATGGTAATCGGAGAACTTGCAAGCCTCAGTAGCCTCGAACTTGCTGACGGCCAGACCGTATCCTTCATCTGCAACAACAGCAATGCCACAGTTGCATACCGGAACGGGAACTATCTCTACATCGCCGTTGGCAGTGGCTTCATGACCAAGTACTACCAGCTCTTCAGCTACAACACTCCCGAATACGCTGCCGGTCAGAAATTAACCCGCATCGAAGGCACCTACGGCTTCCGCTACAACCAGCCCCAGATTACCAACTACACTCTCACCGCAGGTGAAGTCGGCACTGCCCCCGCTCCCATTGAAATCGATGCCATCAGCGGATACATCGAAAAATATATGGTTGGCGCCTGGTATACTATCAAGGGTGTGAACATCACTTCCGTCAGCGGGCTCGATGCCACGATGGTACTCCCCGCCGATGCAGCTCTTGAAAGAGAAGAAGAGACCGTTGCTCTCCGAAACACCTTCGGACTCGCAAGCTTCGAGGCCGGCGAGAATCTCACCGTTTCCGGCTTTGTCGGCATCTATAACAAAACCGTTCAGTTCCTTCCCACCGAAATCCTCAACGCTCAGGGCGAACAGGTTTGCGCAGCCCCCGTGTTCAACCTCGCTGACGGCGCATACGCCGAAAACACCGAAATCACAATCTCCTGCGAGACCGAAGGCGCCAAAATTTCCTACATGATCAACGGCGGCGAAGTTGTTGAAGCTTCCGCTCCCGTAACCATCATCCTCACCGAGGCCATGAAGATCCACGCCACCGCCTCTGCCGAAGGCTACGCCGAGAGCGACCCCGTAGAAGCAAACTACACCATCAAGGCCGAACAGCCCGTCACCGGCACCACCGCCACCTTCGACTTCACAGAAGCCGAATTCAGCAAGATCACCTGCACGCCCGCTGTGACCTATCCTGCAAGCGGTGCAAGTGTTAAGGTTTCCGGTACAGAGATGACCGTAAACGGTGTTTCCCTCGTAGCTTCAAAAGGCTCCAACAACGATGCTGCCATCTACAACAACGGCAACAATCTCCGCGTCTACACCGGCGCAACTATGACTATCTCCATCGGCAGCGAATACATCCTCTCCAAGATTACCTTCACCGGCACTCTGGCTTGCACAACCGAGACCGGTACCCTCACAGGCAAAGTCTGGACTGCTACCGAAACTGCAGCCCGCGCCGCAGCAAAGATTCAGGAAGTAGTATTCAACTGCACAGATACCAACAAGATCACAAAGATTGAAGTTGAATTCGCTTCCGCTTCCACCGGCATCGAAGCCATTGAGGCTGAGGACGCTGCTCCCGCTGTTTACTACAACCTCCAGGGCGTACGCGTAGAGAACCCCGCAAACGGCCTCTACATCCGCGTGAACGGCAAGAAGGCCGAAAAAGTCTTCATCCGCTAAACGATTCCCCTATCCCCCAATATCCAAGCGCTCCCGGCCCAAAGGCCCGGGGGCGCTTTTTTTGTGCATTTGAGAATGTGTATATCCCCAGTTCGATAATTGACCAATTCATTAACTCTAAATTCCACATTCTAAATTCTTGGCTTCACCAAGCACCCTTCGGGCGATAACTAAATTAAAAAACTCTACACTCTAAATTCTGAATTCTAAATTTATTCCGTATCTTTGCCATATGAAAGCTCAGACAAATATCAACTCATATATCCTCCAGGCTCTCACGGACAACCGCGACCGCCTCGCCCTCACCGACTTTCAGGGCGTGTCCTTCCAATATGGCGACGTAGCCCGCAAAATCGCCAAGCTCCATATCCTCTTCGAGCAAGCCGGTCTCCGCCGCGGCGACAAAATCGCCCTCTGCGGCCGGAACTGCGCGCAATGGGCCGTCGCGCTTCTTGCCTCCCTGACCTACGGCACCGTGGCCGTGCCCATCCTCCACGACTTCAAGCCCGACAACATCCACCACCTCGTGGCCCACAGCGACGCCCGCCTCCTCTTCACCGACGAGCACACCTGGGAAAACCTCGACACCGCCCTCATGCCCGCGCTCGAAGGCGTGGTCCTCATCAAGGACTACTCCCTCCTCTTCTCCAAAAGCGCACGCCTCACCAAGGCACGCGAGAACCTCAACCGCCTCTTCGGCGAGCGATACCCCGAGCGCTTCAGCCCCCAGGCCCTGAAGGTATTCATCCCAAAGCCCGACGAGCTCGCGCTCATCAACTACACCTCCGGCTCAACCGGATTCTCCAAGGGCGTCATGCTCACTTACGGCAACCTCTGGAGCAACCTCCAGTTCTGCATCGACGGCCTCACATTCCTCCTCCCGGGCGACAACATGATCTGCATGCTCCCCCTCGCCCACATGTACGGCCTCATGGTCGAACTCCTTCACACCTTCGTCAAAGGCTGTCACATCTATTTCCTGACGCGCACGCCATCCCCCAAGGTAATCATGGAAGCTTTCGCCGAAGTCCGTCCCAAGCTGATTATCGCCGTGCCCCTCATCCTTGAGAAAATCGTCAAGACCCGAATATTCCCCGTCCTCGACAAGCCCCTGATGAAATTCCTCCTCATGCTCCCCTACGTCGACGATAAAGTTCTCGCCCGCGTCCGAGAGAAGATGATGGACGTCTTCGGCGGAAACCTTCAGGAAATGATCATCGGAGGAGCAGGACTCAACAAGGACGTCGAAAGCTTCCTCCGCCGAATCCGCTTCCCCTACACCGTCGGCTACGGTATGACCGAGTGCGGACCTCTCATCACCTACTCCCCCTGGGACGTCCAGCGCCCGGGCTCCTGCGGATGCCTCGCGCCACGCATGGAGTGCCGAATCGACTCTCCCGACCCACTCACTACCCCCGGAGTCCTATGGGTCCGCGGCCAGAACGTGATGAAAGGCTACTACAAGAACCCCGAAGCCACCGCCGACGTAATGGACAAAGACGGATGGATGAACACCGGCGACATCTGCCAGACCGACCCCGACGGATTCCTCTACATCCGCGGACGCGACAAGAACATGATTCTCGGACCCTCCGGGCAGAACATCTACCCCGAAGAAATCGAGCAGCAGCTCAACAACATGCCCTACGTCGCCGAGAGCCTCGTCGTCAGCCGTCAGGGTAAGCTCGTGGCACTCGTCTATCCCGACATGGACGCCGTCAGCCGCGAGGGAATCTCCGAAGAACGCCTCCGCGCCATCATGGACGAAAACCTCGGCAAGCTCAACGCCGCCCTCCCCGGCTACAGCCAGATTGCCGAGCTCAAAATCCACCACGAAGAATTCGAAAAAACTCCGAAACGCTCAATCAAGCGCTATTTATATCAATAATCAGTAGGGACACGCCATGGCGCGTCCGCCCCGAAAAAACCTCCCCGGTCTCCCGCCCCGAACTGTAGGGACGCACGGCCCGTGCGTCCTAATCGACCTCAAAGGCTGTCCGAGCTGTCCGAAAATGTCCGAAATATGTCCGAAATAATCTCTACCGCTCTCCGCGCCATCCTCGACGAAGGCCGCGACCTCTCCGACGAAGAGGTGTATGCCCTCGCCGACATAACATCCCCCGAAGGCCTTCGCGAAATCCGCGATGCCGCCGCCGAAATCACCCGCCGATTCTCCACAGGACGATTCGAGTCCTGCTCAATCATAAACGCCCGCTCCGGACGCTGTCCCGAAAACTGCAAATGGTGCGCCCAAAGCGCCCACTACTCCACCGGATGCGACACCTACGAGCTCGTCAGCCCAGAGGAATGCCTCAACGCCGCCCGCATCAACGCCGAAGCCGGAATCCGCCGCTTCTCGCTCGTCGCCTCCGGACGCTCCGTCCGCGGACGCACCCTCTCCGCAATCGCCGGAATGTGCCGCGAGGCCGGCGAGAAAACGGGCCTATCCATGTGCGCCTCCCTCGGCCTCCTCGGCCCCGAGGAGCTCCGGGAGCTTTGGAACGCAGGCGTCCGCCGCTACCACTGCAACCTCGAGACCGCGCCCTCCCACTTCTCCACCCTCTGCACAACCCACACCATCGACGACAAACTCCGCACCATCGACGCCGCACGCGAAATCGGCTTCTCAATCTGCTCCGGGGGCATTCTCGGCATGGGCGAGACCCGTCGCCAGCGCGCCGAGTTCGCCCTCACCCTCCGCCGCGCCCGGCCCGACTCCATCCCCCTCAACATCCTCTCCCCCATCCCAGGAACACCCCTCCAGGATACGCCCCTCCTCTCCGAGGACGAGTTCATCGACGCCGTGGCCATCTTCCGCCTCGTCCATCCCCGCACCGAGCTCCGCTTCGCCGGCGGTCGCGCCCGGCTAAGCAAAGAAGCGCGCCTCGAGGCCCTCCGCGTCGGAATAAACGGCGGAATCGTCGGCGACCTCCTCACCACCCTCGGCTCCTCCGTAGCCCAGGACAAAACCCTCGCCGCACAAGCCGGCCTCAGCTTCTGAGAAACTGCCCCGGTATAAAACATATAAGATTTATAAGAATTATAAGATTTATAGCCCCCTTGCTCACCGCCAGAACCATAAAACTCGTCCGCTCCCTCGCCGACCACAAAGGCCGTCGCGAAGCCGGACTGTTCGTCGCCGAAGGCTCGAAATGCGTCTGCGACACAATTGAGGCCTTCACCCCCGCATACCTCTTCGCCACCACCGACTGGCTCGAGGCCCACGCCGGCGAATCCGAGTCCGCCGCAATACGCGGCGCCCTCATCGAGCCATGCAAGAAAGCACAGCTACGCGAGCTCTCCTCCCTCGTCGCCACGCCTCCGGCAATAGCCGTATACCGCCTCCCCGAGCCCCGCGAAGTCGCCCCCGAACTCTGCGCGCACGAGCTTGTCCTCGCCCTCGACCGCGTCCAGGACCCCGGAAACCTCGGCACCATCGTCCGCACGGCCGACTGGATGGGCGTGACTGCCATCGTCGCCTCCAAGGACACCGTCGACCTCTACAACCCCAAAGTCGTACAGGCCACAATGGGCTCAATTTCCCGCGTGAAGGTGGCCTACGTAGAAAACCTTGCCGAATTCCTCGCCGACGCCGCAGAGGCCGGAGCACGCGTGTTCGGCACCTTCCTCGACGGCTCCGACATATACTCCGCTCCCCTTGCCGCGGCCGGAGCCCTCGTAATGGGCAACGAAGGGTCCGGAATCGGCCCCGACGTCGCCGCCGCCGTCACCGACCGCCTCCTCATCCCCTCATTCCCCCCCGACCGTCCGACCGGCGACAGCCTCAACGTAGCTACAGCCACAGCCATAGCACTTTCCCAGTTCCGTTCACGCCAAATGAAGTCCCGCAACTGATGCCCAAGGAAAAGACAGCATTCTTCTGCAGCGAATGCGGCGCAGAATCCCCCAAGTGGGCCGGACGCTGCCCCGAGTGCGGAGCATGGAACACCATGACCGAGCAGCGCGTCCCCACGGGCAAAGCCCCGGGGGGCTCCGCCTCCGCCCTGTGGGGCGGTCCCGCCGACTCCAAGAGCGTCCCCGTGACAGTCAACCAGATTGACGCCGACGCCGAAAACTCCGCCCGGCGGCTCAAAATGCCGTCCCGCGAACTCAACCGCGTGCTCGGAGGCGGCCTCGTGGCCGGCTCGATGGTCCTCCTCGGCGGGGAGCCCGGAATCGGCAAAAGCACCCTCCTCCTGCAGAACCTCCTCTACATCAAGACAAAGCGCATCCTCTACGTCAGCGGCGAGGAATCCGCCGCACAGCTCAAGCTCCGCGCCGACCGCCTCGGCCGCGGAAGCGACAACATATATATCGTCTGCGAGACAAGCCTCGAGACCGTCTTCGAGCACGTAGCCTCACTCCGCCCCGAAATCCTCGTCATCGACTCCATACAGACAGTCACCACCGACACCCTGGCCGCCGCTCCGCCCCCCGGAAGCGTCAGCCAGGTCCGTGCCTGCGCCGCCGAGCTCCTCCGCTACGCCAAGTCCACAGGCACCCCCGTGCTCCTCGTCGGACACATCACCAAAGACGGCACCCTCGCCGGACCCAAAGTCCTCGAACACATCGTCGACACCGTCCTCGTCTTCGAAGGCGACGCCCGACACTCCTACCGCATCCTCCGCACCTCCAAAAACCGCTTCGGCCCCACCTCCGAACTCGGAATCTACGAAATGGGCTCAAAGGGCCTCCGCGAAGTCCCCAACCCCTCCGAACTCCTCATCACATCCCCCGCAAACGCCGACGCCACAGCGCCCCTCTCCGGAATAGCGATAGGTGTCGCCATGCAGGGACGCCGGCCCATGCTCATAGAGGCCCAGGCCCTCGTCAGCGCATCGCCTTACGCCAACCCCCAGCGCTCCGTCACCGGATTCGACGCCAAGCGCCTCAACATGCTCATCGCCGTAATCGAAAAACGTCTCGGCCTCCGCATGGACAAGAAAGACGTATTCCTCAACATCGCCGGCGGTTTCAAGGCTAGCGACCCCGCGCTCGACCTCGCTGTCGCCGCCGCCCTCATCTCCGCCACCCTCGACACCCCCGTGCCCCCCGGCTTCTGCTTCGCCGGCGAAGTCGGACTCTCCGGCGAAATACGCCCCGTCGCCTCCCCCCTCGCCCGCATCCAGGAAGCCCGCCGCCTCGGGTTCTCCGACATCGCTCTCGCCGACAACTTCCCCAAGGACGAAACACTCCCCGACGGAATAAATATCCACCGCACATCACGTCTCGACGCAGCCATGCGTCTCCTTTTCAAACCATGAACACCGTAAAGATCTGGCGCACCTCGCGCGACTACATCTTCATCACCCTCGGCGTCGCCCTCTACTCCTTCGGCTTCTGCGGATTCATCCTCCCCGAGAAAGTCGTCATCGGAGGCCTCGCCGGCGTCTCCACTCTCATATACTTTCTGACGGGCATACCCGTCGCCGTCTCCAACTACGCCCTCAACCTCGTCCTCCTCGCCATGGCCTACCGCGTCGTAGGAAAGAAATTCGTAGTCGGAACCGTCTTCGGAGCGACCATGATTTCGCTGTTCATAGGCATATTCCAGCCGCTCCTCGCCAACGGTTTCACCCACGAGCCATTCATGAACATCGTTATCGGCGCAACGCTCTGCGGCCTCGGAATCGGCATGACATTCACCCACAACGGCTCCTCGGGCGGAACGGACATCATCGCCGCCATGGTCTCCAAAAAGTCCAACGTCACCATCGGCCGTACGATGCTCTACGTCGACTGCATCATCATCTCAAGCTCATACCTCATATTCCACCAGATTGACAAGCTCGTCTACGGCTTCGTCGTCCTCTTCTTCATCTCCTACGTCGCCGACCAGGTAATCTACACCAACCGCCGCGCCGTACAGTTCACCATCATCTCCCGCCGCTGGCCCGAGATTGCCGACGCCATCATCAACGACGCCCACCGCGGATGCACCGTCCTCGACGCCACGGGCTGGTACAGCAAACAGCCCGTCAAAGTCCTCCTCGTGATGTGCCGCAAAATCGAGTCCGTCACAATCTCCCGCATCATCAAGAACATCGACCCCCACGCCTTCGTCACTCAGGCTAACGTCAGCGGCGTATACGGCCACGGCTTCGACGAACTCAAAGTCAAAATCAAGTCCCAACACGCCGCACCCACCCCCAAAATCACCACCGAAGGCCGCGAAACCGTCCGCCGCTCCAATCTCGAGGAGTAAAGAGAGAAAAATATGAGCAAGAAATCAATTACTGGCGCTGGCTCAAAAGAAAGCTCAAACAAGACGGGATTGAACTCGTGAGTCCCACTCACGGGTTCAAATTCGAGGCTCCTGACGGCAAACAAAGAGTCGCAGATGTGCTCAATAGCGAAGACGTAATCCTTCTCGCAAGACATTACCCCAACAACCGAGCCGGTGATTTCCTCAACTGGTTTACATATAGCGACAATACCATAGATGGACAAAGTCGCAAAAAAGCATACACCCTTTTTGAAAGCGGACTGCTTAATTCTCTTGAACCCGGGAGCATGAAATGCCTCCAGCAAATACATGCATACCTATTTGGCGGTCTTTATGATTTTGCAGGGAAAATAAGAAACAAAAATATATCAAAAGGCGGCTTCACATTCGCCAACTGCCTACATTTTCCGACTGTCATACCCACAATAGAAAGGATGCCGGAAACCACTCTCGACGAAATCGCCGACAAATATGTGGAAATGAATGTACTTCATCCGTTTATGGAAGGCAACGGCCGAAGCACACGCATATGGCTCGACCTTATGCTCAGGCGCAGTTTGAAGCGATGCGTAGACTGGAGTCGCATCGACAAAAACGAATACCTTACAGCCATGCGCGAAAGCGTCATGGACTCTTCACACATAAAGAAACTCCTGAAGAATGCCTTAACTGACAAAATCAACGACCGCGAAATGTTTATGAAAGGCATTGATTATTCGTATTATTACGAAGAAGAATGAAGCAAGTACTCTAAATTGTGTCGACACTGTCTACACAATTACCCAATTTTTCCGCCCCTGCCTGTAATTTTTTCGGGCGGGGCGCGTCTTATATTGTATGAAACAGGCTTCCACTGACCGAACAGAGCGATACGAGGCGATGGTCCGCGCTTACGGCGCCGTCGTCGCCAAGGTCTGCTACCTCTACGCGGGCCCGGGAGCCCCGTTTGAAGACCTGTATCAGGAAACACTCATAAACCTCTGGGTCGGCCTCGACTCTTTCAGAGGCGAGGCGAGTACCAGCACTTGGATTTACCGCATGGCCCTCAACACATGCATCACCTGGCACCGCCGCAACGACCGCTACTCCGACTCCACAGTCGACGCCGCCGAAGCATTCGGCCTCGCCGACACCGGCGCAGACCCCGCCGTACGCGCCGAACAGCTCGAGGAACTCCAGATGCTCCACGCCCTCATCGCCGACCTCAACCCCATCGACAAGGCTATTATCACCCTCTGGCTCGACGAGCGCCCCTACGACGAGATTGCCGAAGTAACCGGCATCTCGAAAAACAACGTCGCCGTGCGCCTCAACCGAATAAAATGCCGACTCGTCGAAAAGGGCAAAAACCTTTGACACTATGACCGATACAACACTCGAAAGCCTCCGCAAAGCCTGGCGAAACACTACGGTAAGCACCTCCGTGGTCGACAACGCCACCCGCACAATCGGGCCGCAGCTCCACTCGCGCCGCTCCGTGGGCATCGCCCGACGCCTCGCCCGCGACTACTACCGCATGCTCTGGCCCTGCCTGCTCATCATAGCCCTCTGCGCCCCGATGTATTACATGCTCCACACACCCCTCTGGCTCACAATCCTCTACGGCGCCTTCGGCCTCGTGCAGGGCGCCGTGATGTTCAGCCTCGCCCGCTACATCGAAAAAAGCGACTTCCTCACCCTCCCCGTGCTCCCCGCCATCCAGCGCGCCACGAAAATCCGCATGTTCCAGCGCCGAATCCTCTGCCTGAGCATCCCCTTCGGCCTCATCGTCGTGATCCCTCTCTTCAAATTCTTCTACGAAAGCCCCGGCGGCTTCTCCGCCCTCGTCGGAGGCATCATCGGCGGCATCGTGGGCCTCATAATCGGCATCCGCAAAGAAATCCGTTTCTTCCGAACCTCCCGCCACCTCCTCCGCACCATCCAGCGCTACGCCGAGTGAGAAAGAGAGGAGAGATTTACTTCTTCCGCGGTACATCCGTGGCGGGATTTGGATGAAACCGGTCATAACACCAGTTTTCTACATTGCTGTCGATATAATTCATTATATTGTCATACGCTCGTTGGTTACGAATTATATGTTCGTAATACCGTGATTGCCAGATTTTAACGGGTAGGGACGCGATTAATCGCGTCCGCGCCTGTCGTGTGACTCCCGCCTTGAATGCCCCGACTATAGATGCCAAACGGCAATTATGATGGAAATCCCGTCCTTCGGAATCTTCTTCCCTCCGTTGTTTAAGACAACCTAAATTCGAAACGGATGATGGTTCATTTTCAGCCTCGAATTGCGTCTGAACTAAAATTATCAAATGAATATGATTCGGCATTGTAACGAAATTCAATATCTCCACATCATTATAATACGATGGGATTTTTTGGATTTCCTCTTCGACAATTATGCCTAACGCGGACGCGATGAATCGCGTCCCTACCGGGGCTTCGGATACGATTTCGCCGAAATAATGTCGTCTTTCGGCACAACAGATTGTGACGAAATAAATTCCGCCATCGTATTTGTGCCAATTTGCCCTGAATTGATGTCGGGAGAGCATAAGATATCACGGCTTGACTTTGGCGGCGAGGAGGCGGCGGCCGAGGCGGCAGTAGAGGCATTTGCGGAGCTCGCAGTACTCGCGGCGGAGCTCGATGAGAGCCTGGCTCTCGAGGGCGCTCCGGCAGTCTATACCTGCGGCGGCGAACATACGGATTATGCTGTTGCCCTCAGGCTTCATGGCGTCGAGCAAGTCGGAGGCGCGGGCACACATGGCTTCGTCGCCGTACATCTCCCCGTAGGCGTACTGTACGGGCGCAACGACGTTGATTACGAGGGTCGAAACCGCCGCTTCGCCGAAGGCCCGGGGACTGCCCTGCGCCGGGGCGCCGAAGCCGTAGTGATGCGACCAGTAGCCCATCAGCACCACGTTGAAAAGGTCGCGGGCCTCGAGCTCGGTACGGACGTCCAAAATATGGTAGCCTATCTCGAAGGAAGGCACGACCATCGCCGCGAGCGCCGCTATGCGCCTGTGGGGGAAATTCTGAGGCCGCATCCGCGACATCTTCCAGCCAAGGGGAGCGACGGGCTTGGCGATGCCGAACTTGCGGCACATGAACTCGTACTCGCGGCGTATGGCCGCGGTGTACATCTCGTCGGAGCAGTCCTCGGGTCCGAGAGCGCCCTTCTCCGGAATGAGGCCGGCCTGACCGAAGAGGAGCCCTTCGACCGTCTCGAGCGAGTCGGAATGCTTCATGAGGCTCTTGAGTGAGACTAGGCGAGCAAGGCGCTCGAAGGCGTCGCCGTTGGTGCCGAAACCGAGGGCGCGGGCAAGCGTGACGTAAACGGCCGAGCGCCAGTTGCCCTCAAAAACCTCGGAGGCCAGGGCACGGACCTTGACGGCCTTCCGCTGGAGGCGCGTGTGGGCCAGAGAGGTAAGCCAGTCCGAGACGTAAATCCGGGGAATACCCGGCAGCTCCGCGGCACAGGCCGGACGGTCGGCCGTGCCGCCGTTGACCATGGCATTGTAGCGCTCGCTGAAGTCCGGGGCGCAGGGCATCACTATCTGGGGGATTTCCTCGCCGTCGCGACGCACAATCCGGCAGTCGTCCGTGCCGACAACGTGGAGAATCACCGTGTCGTACGCCGGGTCGCCGTCGTGGCCGTGGCGGTGCCAGTCGCTGGCGCGGACGTGGATCTCGACATTTCCGGCCCAGACATGGCCATCGATTTCAACCTTGGCGTTGAAGAAGTCGGGGCCGGCGTCGGAGTTGAGCCATCCGCGGTCGATTACGGACACCCGACGCCCGTCGACCGTGCGCAGCTCGCCCGGAATCCACAGACCGTGCTGCCAGACGTACTGCATCAGTTTCTCCATCGTCTTACCCTCCCCACGTTTTTACCGTCAGCCCTCGGGCGGCTCTATAGATGCCAAAAGGCCGCGCACGAGCATGCGCCCGGCCTCGTCGAGGCTGTCCTCCACACGAATGGCCTCAAGCCTGATTTCCAAAGCAAAGCCCCTCGCCTCCTCCTTGCGCCCGAGGGCCAGGAGACTGCGGTAGTAGAAACCGAGCAGAGTAGGACCGCCGGGAGCGGCCGCGAGCATCCCTGCCGGCGTCTGAAGGCTGTAATAGTACTCGAGGCAGTCCTCATACTCGCCGAGACGGAAACAAGCCTCGGTGTAGAGCGCCTGAAGATGGTCGGGCTGGTTCTCGGAGTAGAAGGAGTACGTCGCTCCGACATTCCGTGCGTCCTTCCAGCGCTTGCCCTCGAAGAGAATCATCATGATGGCCGCGACCTCCTGCCGGGTATACTCTCCGCCGTTCCAGGCGTGGAGATATTCGGAGAAAAGGTCCATGTCGCAGTCGAGGCCGAGCTCAATTGCAAGGTTCACGGCACTCCTCGAGCCCTTGTTGCGGGCAAAGTAAGCGCGGGCCAGCGACGAGGCATCGGCCATGCGGCCCTCGGCGCAGTAAAGCGAGGCAAGTACCTCCGTCAGACGCGAATAGTCCGGCGACAGGGCCGATGCGGCCTCGAGCTTCTCGATGGCTGCCGGCCGCAGGTCGGCGAAGCGCTCCGTCACCCCCGCGCCAAGCACCGTGGCCGTCTCGGGGTCGGCGATTTCGAGCCCGCAGGCGAAGTCGAAGGCTTCCCGCGCCTCAGCTTCGTTGCCGAGGGCGCCGTGCATGTAGAAGAGCATGGCCCAGTAACTGCTCTCGAAGGGGTCGAGGCGCGCAAGCTCCTCAAAATAAGGTATTGCCTCCCCGAAGGACGAAGTGCGGTAAAGCGTGGAGCCCACCTCGTAGAGGAGCACGGGAAGGTAACGGACCTTCGAGCGCAGAAGGCCCATATTGTCCTTCACCCAGTTGAATTCGGAAAGGTCGTCGGCGAGCTTAACGAGGCGGATGATTTCCTCATCCTCGAAAAAGTCTCTTGAGGCAAGAATCTCTGTAAGCGCGCCGGACCTGTCGCGGACCTCGGGCGGGTCGGCGTAGAGCTTGCCGATTTTCCATATTATGCTCTCCCCCTTGTCGGCATTGTCGCGGACGAAGCCGCGGTATGACTCGTCGTCGAGCGTGTCGCAATAGAAGAGCGAGCGGCGCACGAGGAGCTCGTCGCTGTCGGGATAGAGCCTCGCGGCACAGAAGAGGACCTCGGCGCGCACATAGTCGTCGCTGATGTCGCCGGCGTAGTCGAAGATGTCGATTAGCTCGTCCTCGTCAAAAAAACGCTCGCCCACAGGCCGTGCGAGCGCCTGGCGGAAGCGCTCGTAAAGCTGCGGGCGGAGGTCGGAACTGTTCTCGTCCTGCATCAGGCCTTTTTCTGCACCTTTTCCCAGGTGTCCTTCAGGGCTATGGTGCGGTTGAACACCGGGTGCTCCCGGGTATAATCATAGTCGGGCGTGAAGTAGCCCACGCGCTGGAACTGGAATTTCTTGCCCGGCTCGGCATTCTCCACGATGAAAGGCTCGAGCTTCACGCCCTGAACGGTGCGGAGGCTGTCGGGGTTGAGCATCTCGCGGAAGTCGCGCTCGGTCTCGGCGGCGGGATTCTCGACGTTGAAGAGGCGGTCGTAGAGGCGCACCTCGGCGTCGACGGCATGGGCGGCCGACACCCAGTGGAGGGTGCCCTTCACCTTGCGCATCGAGCCGGGCATGCCGCTGCGGCTCTCGGGATCGTAGGTGCAGTGGATGGCCGTGATGTTGCCCTCGGCGTCGCGCTCGATGTCCTCGGGGCGCTCGGAGGCCTTGATGATATAGGCGCCCTTGAGGCGTACTTCCTGGCCGGGAGCGAGGCGGAAGAACTTTTTGGGCGGATTCTCCATGAAGTCCTCGCGCTCGATGAAGAGCTCGCGGGAGAAGGGCATGGAGTGCGTGCCGGAGCCTTCCTGCTCGGGATTGTTCTCCATCTCGACGGTCTCGGTCTGCCCCTCGGGGTAGTTGTCGATGATGAGGCGGACGGGATTCACGACGGCCATTACGCGCGTGGCGATGCGGTTGAGGTCATCGCGCACGGCGTGCTCGAGGAGGCTCACGGAGTTGAGGGCCTCGTATTTGGTGTAGCCGATGGTGTCGATGAAGTTGCGGATGGAGGCGGGGGTGTAGCCGCGGCGGCGCATGCCGCTGATAGTCGGCATACGGGGATCGTCCCAGCCGGCCACGAGGCCTTCCTTCACGAGCTGGAGAAGCTTGCGCTTGCTCATCACGGTGTAGGTCAGATTCAGTCGGTTGAACTCTATCTGACGCGGGCGGTACGACTCGTCGGCGAGCTCGTCGACGAAGTAGTCGTAGAGGGGACGGTGAGGCACGAACTCGAGGGTGCAGATTGAGTGTGTCACGCCCTCGAAGTAGTCGCTCTGGCCGTGGGCGAAGTCATACATGGGGTAGACCTTCCACGTGGTGCCCGTGCGGTGGTGGGGCGTCTTGATGATGCGGTACATGATGGGGTCGCGGAAGTGCATGTTCGGCGACGCCATGTCAATCTTGGCGCGGAGCACACGCGAACCCTCCTCGAACTCTCCGGCGTTCATCCTCATGAAGAGATCGAGATTTTCCTCGGGCGAGCGGTCGCGGTAGGGGCTGTGAGTGCCTGGAGTTGTGGGCGTGCCCTTCTGCGCGGCGATTTCCTCGGAGCTCTGGTCGTCGACATAGGCCTTGCCCTCCTTGATGAGACGCACGGCAAGGTCGAAGAGCTGGGGAAAATAGTCCGAGGCGTAATATTCGCGGTTGCCCCAGTCGAAACCGAGCCAATGGATATCCTCGCGGATGGAGTCGACATACTCGACGTCCTCCTTCACGGGGTTTGTGTCGTCGAAACGAAGGTTGCAGGTGCCCCCGAACTTCTCCGCCACCCCGAAGTCCATGCAGATGGCCTTGGCGTGGCCGATGTGGAGATAGCCGTTGGGCTCGGGCGGGAAACGCGTGCTGAGACGACCGCCGTTCTTACCGGCCGCAAGGTCGGCCGCAACAATTTCTTCAACAAAATTGAGGCCCTTCTTCTCTTCAGGGGCCTTTTCGTCCTTTATATCCATTGTCGTATTGATAATGAGGGAATATTTTCAGTTTTAAAATGCAAAAATAACACTTTTCCGCGAAAAAGTCAAGAAAAAGAGCGCGTGCTACCCGGAAAAAGCAACAGTGTTCAGGCCCGGGCAATGAGGGAGAGGGGTAAAAGAGTCCCGAACGTTGGCAAGACGCAGAGGAAACACGTCATTTACGTCAGGTGCTTGATGTAGGCGATGGTGGGGACGAAGAAGATTTCGACGCGGCGGTTGGCGGCGCGGTTTATTAGGGTTGTGTTGCTGTGGAGGGGTTCGTCGCGGCCTATGCCGTAGGGAATGAGGTTGGGCTCACGGCCGAGGGTTTCGGTGAAGTAGTCGTCGATTGCGTTGGCGCGCTCGGAGGTGAGGTCGTCGGAGTAGGCGGTGTCGCCGGTGTCGTCGCTGTGGACGGCGACGAGTACCTTGAACTGCTCGCGGTGGGCGACGTAGCGTCCCAGTTCCTCGAGGCGCTTGCGGCCTTCGGGGGAAAGGGTCCGGGAATTGGCGCGGAAGAGCTCCGCGGCGGGAATTGTCACGCAGACGACCTGGCCGTCGCGCTCGAGGGTGGCGGCATACTTGCGGTCAGCGAGTTTCTTGCGGAGCTGAGCCATGGCTTCGCAGACGGGTTTGGCCTTGCGGGGGCTGATCCGGGGATAGTCGATGTTTTCCTCGAGGGTCATGGCGAACTCGTCGACCTCTTCGGGCTGGGCGGCGAAGACGGGGGAGACAGAAAGGAGTGAGGCGAGGAGGAGGGTGAGGGCAGGTTTCATCAGCATGCGGTGGGGGGGGGCGTCAAATGAGGGAGAGTTCGTAGCCGTATTCGGCGCGGACTATGGCGGGGATGTCGGCAAGGTCGATCTTGCGGTTCTTGTCTTTCTTGAGGAAGCGGGTGACGTAGGCTGTGGCTCCCTTGATTTCTGCCTCGTCGTCGACGTCGGAGGTGTCGGAGGAGTCGAGGTCAAGGTCGCCATTCTCCTCGTAATGGTCGAAGATGAGGTCGATTACTTCGAGGAGGTCGTCGTCGGTGTAGCGTTCGGCTTTTTCGGGGTCGAGGGCGGCGCGCATGGCGGCCACGGCCTCGTTTTCGTTGAATTCTTTCATGTAGATTTGTCTATAAATGAAGGAGGCCCTCGGGGAGGTCCATTGTGAGGTAGCGGCCTTCGGTGTCTATTTCGGTTATGAAGTCATCGGCCACGGGAATGAGGAGGTCGGGGCCATCGGGACGGGAAACGATGAAGAGGACATTCGCCGTGGAGTCCTCGAGGCCTGAAATCCGGCCTATCTGTGTTCCGTCGGAGCCGAAGAGGTCGAATCCGACGAGGTCGGCGGCATAAAGGCCTTCGTCGCCTTCGTCGTCGCCGCCGGTGAGCAGGTCGAGCTCGGAGGCGAGGGCATAGAAATCCTTGTTGAGGAACTCGGAAAGGGCCTCGTCCGAGTCGTAGCCGTCAATCTTCAGGAGCACGGTCTCCGGCCCCTTGGGGCGGACAGAGGCTATGAAGAATGGCACGTTAATGCCGTCGATTTTCACGACCACACAGCGGAGGGCGCCGAGGTCGAGGCCGTCGTAGAGGAGCGAGGCGGAAATCTCGCCGCAGACGCCGTGGGGCTTGTTGAAGCGGCCTACGAGGCGGAGTTCGTTGTCGCGTATCATTTCTTTTTCTTCTTCTTTCCGGCGGGGACCTGAACGGCGGCCCTGAAGTCGCCGAGGACCATGGCTCCGCGGGGGACGTTGATGGCGCCCCTGGAGAGGTAGTGGAGGTCGTTGAAGATGCGCTCGTCGTCGGTCTCGCGGTCAATCACGCAGCGGGCCTTCTTCATCTGGCTGGCGATGAGGAAGACGAGCTCGGTGCGCTCGGGCCCCTCGGGCATTTCGACGGCCTTGGCGATAAGGTCCTCGATGATGCTTCCGTAGTGGCGGAATGCCATCTTGGGGTGACCGGGAAGAGGCAGGGGCTCGGGCTTTCCGGAGAATGTCTCGGGGCGGACGGGCTCGAAGGGCAGGTCGACGTCGAGGCGGAAGTCGCTCATGATGAAGAGCTGGTCCCAGAGCTTTCGGCGGTACTCCTCGCGGTCGGAGGTGTTGTTGGGGAACAGGGCCATCATCGAGCGCACGATGGAATTGGCGCAGGCTGTGCGCTCGTCGCGGTCCTCGATGGTGAGGCAATGGTCCACCATGTTCTGTATGTTCCTCCCGTACTCGGGGAGGACAAGTTTCTTGAGATGGTTGGTGTATGTTAGCATTTTTTACTGTATTTCAAGCGATTTTTCGGCGTCGGCGAGCTTTTCGGGGCTGCCGATGTCGAACCAGCGGTATTCGGCGGCGGGGGCGAAGGCGCGGATGTCGAGTTCGGCGCAGGAGGCGATATAGAAGGGCGTGATGCCGAAGGGCACGGGAGCCGGACCGAGCCTGCGGGCATAGTCCACAAGCGTCTGCTGAGCCCGGGAGCCGAGGATGTGGACTCCGCCGAAGGCGCGCTGGTCGAGCGCCGACGGGTCGAGGCCGGCGGGAAGGGTCTCGCCCGTGCGTAGGTTTGTCCATCCATTCATGCGGCCCGTTGCATCGAAGAGGAGCTGGCGCGAGGAATCGCGCCGGGCGGCAAGGAGAGTCACGTCGGCCTCCGTGTCGGTATGGGCCGTGGCCATTTCGGCGAGAGGGAAGTCGGTGAAGATGTCGGCGTTATGGACGAGAACCGGCTCGCCGGGACCGCCGAGGAGGCCGATTGCGCGGACGAGGCCTCCGCCCGTGTCGAGAAGGAGGTCGGACTCGTCGCTGACCTCGACAGGAATGCCGAAATCGGTTGCCGAGAGGTACTCGACAACCTGAGCCGAGAAGTGGTGGACGTTGACGACCACCCTATCGAAGAGCCCGGAGGCGGCGAGCTTGCGAAGGACGCGGCCCAGCATGGGCTCGCCCCCGAGGGACACGAGGGCCTTGGGATGCTCAAGGGTCCAGGGGCGCAGGCGCGTGCCGAGTCCGGCGGCGAAGACGAGCGCGTTCATCTGGCCTTGAACGCCTGTTCGATGTTCTGCTCGCGGTGCACGAGCTCGACATTGACGTTGGGATACTTCGCGGCGATGTGCTCGGCGGTGTGCTGGGCGCAGTAGACCGAGCGGTGACGGCCGCCGGTGCAACCGAAGCACACCATGAGGTTCGTGAACCCGCGCTCGACGTAGCGCGTGACGCTCGAGTCAACGAGGGTGTACACATGGTCGAGATATTCGATAACCTCGCCGTCGTTCTCGAGAAACTCGATTACGTTGGCGTCAAGGCCCGTGAACTGCTTGTAGTGCTCGTACTTGCCGGGATTGTTGATTGCGCGGCAGTCGAAGACGTAGCCGCCGCCGTTGCCAGTCGGATCGTCGGGGATGCCTTTCTTATAGGCGAAACTCATGACCTTGACGGTGAGGGTGTGCTTGCCCGGGGTGTCGGCGAACTGTTTCATGTCGACGAGGCGGCGAAGGACGTCGTAGAGATAGGGGTACTCGGGATATGGCCTGTCGAGGAGCTCGCGGAGGTTGGCTATGGCGAAGGGGACGCTCTGCATGAAATGCGGCTTTTTCTCGAAATATCCCCTGAAACCGTATGCGCCGAGCACCTGGAGCGTGCGGAAGAGCACGAAGTGGCGCAACTGCTCCATGAAGTAGGCCTCGTCGATGGGCTGGTACTTGCGCAGGCTCCGGAGGTATTCGCCGATGAGCTCCATGCGCAGGCTCGAGGGGAAATTGGCCTTGGCCTGCCAGAGGAAGGAGGCCACGTCGTAATAGAACGGTCCCCGGCGGCCGCCCTGGAAATCGATGAACCAGGGCTCGCCGTCCTTTATCATGACGTTGCGGCTCTGGAAGTCGCGGTACATGAAGGTGCCGCTCTGCGAGCGCAGAAGCACCTCCGAGAGGTTCTGGAAATCGTCTTCGAGGCGGTCCTCCTGGAATTCGAGGCCCGTGGCCTTGAGGAAACAGTACTTGAAGTAGTTGAGGTCCCAGAGAATCGACCGGGCGTCGAACTGGGGCGTGGGATAGCACTTCGAGAAATCCATGCCCACGGCTCCGCCGAACTGAATGTCGGGCAGGAGGCGCATGGTCTTCGCGAGGAGCTCTTTCTCGTCGGCGGAGAAGGAGCGCGTGAGCCGGCCCTTCTCGATTTCCATGAACAGCAGTCGGTCGCCGAGGTCGTTCTGGAGATAGGCCATCCGGTCGGGCGCGACGGCGAGGACCGTGGGCACGGGCAGGCCCTTTGCGCCGAAATGCCCGGCCATGTAGATGAAGGCCTCGTTTTCCTCGCGGCATGTGCCGAGCACGCCTATCAGGCTGTCGGACGCGCCGCCGGAGGAGAGGCGGAAATAGCGTCGGTTTGAGCCCGAGGAGGGCAGTTCGTCGATAGTCGAGGGCTCGGCGCCCCTGTAGTCGCTGTACAGCTGTTTCAGTATGTCGGTTTCCATTCGGGCCGGGGTGTTTCGGGGTGTGATCAGTTTCCGACCTCGGAGAGGAACTTTATGCGCATGAGGCGCACTTCCTCTTCGGAGAACGCGGGGCAGAGCTCGTCGTAGGCCTGCGAGATGCTGTCGCTTTCGCTGGTCTTGAAGTAGTCGAACACTTCCTCCTGGTCCTCGGGGTCCATGATGTCGTTGATGTAATATGAGATGTTGATGTGGGTTCCGCTCATGACTATGGCCTCGATTTCGTCGAGCAGCTGGTCGAAGTCCATACCGTTGCTCTGGGCGATTTCCGTGAGGTCAATCTTGCGGTCGATGGCCTGGATGATGCTGACCTTGGGCTTGCTCTTGTTGGCCATGGAGCGCACGCGGAGGTCCTCGGGACGCTCGATTTCGTTGTCCTCGACGTAGGTGCGGATTACCTTCACGAACTCCTCGCCGTAGCGCTTGGCCTTACCGGCCCCTACCCCGGGGATGCTCTGGAGCTCCTCGAGGGTGATGGGGTAAGTCGTGGCCATGGCCTCGACCGAGGGGTCCTGGAAGATGATGTAGGGGGGCAGCTTCAGGTTGCGGGCTATGTTCTTGCGGAGGGCGCAGAGAACGGCATAGAGCTCGGGGTCGGCCGCGCATCCGGCGCCGCCCTTCACGGGCACTTCGTCCTCGTCCTCGGAGAAGTCCGTGTCCTCCACGACCTTGAAGCTCCGGGGCTTCCGCATGAACTCTCGACCCTTGGCCGTAAGGCGCAGGACGCCGAAATTCTCGACTCCCCGCTCGATGTATCCGTCAAGCATTGCCTGACGGATGACCGTGGCGAGAAACTTCATGTCGTCGCCCTCGCAGCAGCCGAAGACTTCGAGCTCTTCGTGGCGGTACGAGCGCACATCCGGGGTGGCGCGTCCGAGCATGACGTCCACGATATGTTCCGATTTGAATTTTTCCTTGAGCGCAGCGATTGTTTCAAGCGCTGCGAGTAACTCCTCTTTTGCTTCCACTTTCTTTTTTGTGTTGAGACAATTGTCGCAGTTTCCACAGTTTTCCTCAGTGAAAGTTTCGCCGAAATAGTGCAGGAGGGTGCGGCGGCGGCACACGGCGCTTTCCGCATAGGCGGCGGTCTCAGCCAGGAGCTGACGCCCGATTTCCTGCTCGTTGAGCGGTTTCGCCTGAATGAACTTCTCCATTTTCTGGAGGTCCTTTCGCGCATAGAAACAGAGGCAGTAGCCCTCGCCGCCGTCGCGGCCGGCGCGCCCTGTTTCCTGATAGTACCCCTCGAGACTCTTGGGGATGTCGTAATGGATTACGAAACGTACATCGGGCTTGTCGATGCCCATTCCGAAAGCAATAGTCGCCACAATGACGTCCACCTGTTCGAGAAGGAAGGCATCCTGATTGGCGTTTCGGGTTGCGCTGTCCATACCGGCATGGTATGGCAGGGCCTTGATGTCGTTGATGGTCAGGAGCTCGGCGAGCTCCTCGACTTTCTTGCGCGAGAGGCAGTAGACGATGCCGCTCTTCCCTGGGCGCTGCTTGATGAAGCGGATGATGTCGCGGTCGATGTTCGGGGTCTTCAGCCGGATTTCGTAGTAGAGATTCTCGCGGTTGAAGGACGACTTGAACACCCGCGCGTCGAGCATTCCCAGGTTTTTCTGAATGTCGTGCTGGACTTTCGGGGTGGCCGTGGCCGTAAGGGCTATCACAGGCCGGGTACCTATTTCATTGATGATGGGCCTTATACGCCTGTATTCCGGACGGAAGTCATGCCCCCATTCGGAGATGCAGTGGGCTTCGTCGACGGCGTAGAAGGATATGGAAACCGTTTTGAGAAATTCGATGTTTTCTTCCTTGGTCAGCGATTCCGGGGCCACGTAAAGAAGCTTCGTGTGGCCCGAAAGGATGTCGTCCTTCACCTGCTCGATGGCGCTCTTGGTGAGCGAGGAGTTCAGGAAATGGGCGATGTGGTCGGTCTCGCTGTAGTTGCGCATGGCGTCCACCTGGTTCTTCATCAGGGCGATGAGCGGGGAGATGACGATGGCCGTTCCCTCGCTCATGAGAGCCGGGAGCTGGTAGCACAGTGACTTTCCCCCGCCCGTGGGCATGATCACAAAGGTGTCGTTACCCGCGAGCAGACTTTCGATGATGGCTTCCTGATTCCCCTTGAAGGTATCGAAGCCGAAGTAGCGCTTGAGAGCATCTCCGATTTGTGGATTGACCATGGCAATAGTGTTCTACAAAGGTTTTTCTTATTGGCGGGGCAGCACGGGCCTCTTCAGACCATCGCCGCCTCGAAATTCGCTTTCCTGAGGGCCTCGACCGCATAGTCGCGGGTGACGGTGAAACTCTTTTTCCCCGTCGACGGCACGCTGTACATGGGCTCCATCATGATGGTCTCGACTATCGAGCGGAGGCCGCGGGCACCGAGCTTGAACTCGATGGCCTTGTCGACGATGTAGTCCAGGGCCTCAGGCTCGAAGGTGAGCTCCACGCCGTCCATTCCGAAAAGCTTGACGTACTGACGGGTGATGGCGTTCTTCGGCTCCGTGAGGATGCGGCGGAGGGCATCCCGGTCGAGAGGGAGAAGATGCGTCAGAATCGGCAGGCGTCCGATAATTTCGGGGATGAGGCCGAACTTCTTGAGGTCCTGCGGGGCCACGTAGCTCATCATGTCGTCGCGGTCGATGCGTTTTGCGGTCTTCTCGTCGGTGGAGAAGCCCACGAAGCGCGAGTTGAGCCTCTTGGCGATGGCGCTCTCGATGCCGTCGAAGGCGCCCCCGCAGATGAAGAGGATGTTCTTCGTGTCGACAGGAATCATCCGCTGCTCGGGATGCTTACGGCCTCCCTGCGGGGGCACGTTCACGACCGAGCCCTCGAGGAGCTTCAGCAGACCCTGCTGGACACCCTCGCCGCTGACGTCGCGCGTGATGGACGGATTGTCGCCCTTGCGGGCTATCTTGTCGATTTCGTCGATGAACACTATTCCACGCTCGGCCTTCTCGACGTCGTAGTCCGCCGCCTGGAGGAGGCGCGTCAGGAGGCTCTCGATGTCCTCGCCGACGTAGCCGGCCTGAGTGAGGACGGTGGCGTCGACGATGGTGAAGGGCACGTCGAGGAGCTTGGCGATGGTGCGGGCGATGAGTGTCTTGCCCGTGCCGGTGGGGCCTACCATCACGATGTTGCTCTTCTCGATTTCCACGTCGTCGTCCTCCACCTTCTGCTTCAGGCGCTTGTAGTGGTTGTAGACGGCCACGGCAAGGTATTTCTTGGCCTGGTCCTGACCGATGACGTACTGGTCGAGGTAGGCCTTGATTTCCTCAGGCTTGGGGATGCTGCCCTTGAAGGAGCCCTGCTGCTGCGAGGGACGCGACTCGTCCTTGAAGCCGGCCAGGGCCTCGTGGACCATCTCGACGCACTCCGTGCAGATGAAGGCGTCGCTGATGGGCGAGTTCAGGAGCTGGACCCCGTCGCGGCTTGTGCGCCCGCAGAAACTGCAGGCAGCTTCTTGCTTCTGTTGCTTCTTAGCCATTTGCTCCGGGGCTTAATGCTTTGCCTTGATGAGTACCTGGTCGATCATGCCGTATTCCTTGGCCTCCTCGGCGGTCATCCAGTAGTCGCGGTCGGAGTCGCGCTCGACCTTGTCGAAGGGCTGGCCGGAGTGCTCGGAGATGATATGGTAAAGCTCGTCCTTGAGCTTGCGGATCTCGCGGGCCGTGATTTCAATATCGGAGGCCTGACCCTGGGCGCCGCCCATGGGCTGGTGGATCATCACGCGCGAATGGCGCAGCGCGAAACGCTTGCCCGCCTGACCGGCCACGAGGAGGACGGCGGCCATCGAAGCCGCGATGCCGGTGCAGATGGTGGCGACGTCGCTCGAGATGTACTGCATCGTGTCGTAGATGCCGAGGCCCGCGTAGACAGAGCCGCCGGGCGAGTTGATGTAGATGCTGACGTCCTTGCCCGGATCCGAGGAGTCGAGATAGAGGAGCTGGGCCTGGATGACGTTGGCCGTGTAGTCGTTGACCTCTGTTCCGAGGAAGATGATGCGGTCCATCATCAGACGCGAGAACACGTCCATCTGCGCCACGTTCAGCTGGCGCTCCTCGATGATGCTGGGGTTGATATATGATGCCGAGGCCGTCGTGGCGATGACCGGAGCCGCGGCCCGCGAGGCGGCGGCCGTATACTGGTCGAGGCTGAGGCCGTTCATCCCGAGATGGTGGACGGCATAGTTTCGGAAGTCCTTGGTGTTGTTCATTCTTTAGTATCTATTGGGTAGCTTATTTTACTTAATTTTAGAAAATTGCTCCGCCGGGCGGTCCGCAGGGCCTCCGGGCGGCAACTTATTTTCAAAATTACGAAAATTTTTCCGTTCCTGCAAAAAAAGAGTCGTTTTCGACAAAAAAATTCCGTAAAAAGTCACGGAGACCAAGGCCCCCGGTGCCAGAGAGGCGCCGGGGGCCGGAATAGGGGATATATGCTTGTGGGGGCGGGGCTGGCAGCCTTATGCCTCAGCCTCGGCTTCGGGAGCGTTTTTCTTGTTGAGGCCGTCGACGATGGCGCGGAACTCGTCGAGCGTCACGGTCTTCTCATCGAGCGTCACGGCGGCGTGAATCTTGCCGAAGAGCTGCTGGATGAAGGCCTGGCGCACGAGGCGGCGACGCGACTGCTCGTCGTTCATCATGTTCTTCATGTACATGTCGAGGATTTCATCGTTGAGCTCGAACATGCCGTACTGGCGGAGCTGCTGGGCGGCGATTTCCTTGGCGAGGGCCTCGACTTCTTCCTTGGTCACCTCGGCCTTCACCTCGCGGGCGGCCTGGTTCTCGATGATGTCCCACTTGATGCTCTCGACGGAGTCGGCGTAGGCCTTGTCGACCTCTTCCTCGCTCATGGGCTCCTTGGCGTCGCGGGTGATGAACTTCTTGATGAGGCGCTCGGGGAGCGTCATCTTACCGTAGCGGTCCATGAGGTATTCCTCGGTCTGGCGCTGGAAGAGGTTGGCGCTGTTGGGCTGGAGGGCCTGGGCGATGCCCGCGCGGAGCTTTTCGTTGTACTCCTCCTCGTTGTGGACGGTGTCGGCGCCGAACACGGCGTCGTAGAATGCCTGGTTGTGCTCGGCGGGGCGGTTGACGATGATTTCAGCGATGGTCATGCGGAAATCCGAGCGCATCTCGGCGGTCTTTTCGCGGTCGATGTGGAGCATCGACGCAAGCTCGGCCTCGTTGCCCTCGCAGGATGCCCAGGGGTTGAACACTACGCTGCCGCCAACTTTCGAGCCTTCGAACTTTTTGGCCTCGTCCTCGCTCTTGAACACGAAGGGACCGACGATGGCGTCCTCGACCTTCACGCCGCCTTCCTTGACGGCGCCTTCGGCGTCGAGCTCCTCGAGGGTGCCCTTGACAAGGGCGCGGCCCTCGTAGTCGTCGACGTTGGTGCGGATGCCGTTACGCTCGCGGAGCTCCTTGTCCTGGGCTTCCATCATGTCGTCGCCGACGGAGATGTTGTAGAAGGGGAGATGAACGTCCTTGTCGAACTTGATGCCGAGCTCGGGAGCGAGGGCTACCTCATAGTCGAAGGTGTAGTCCTTGTCCTCGAGGTTGATTTCGTCGACGTGCTCGGGCACGGGATAGCCGAGGATGTCCATATTGTTTTCACGGAGCCAGTCGATGGCGGCGTGGTATACGATATCGTTGAGAACGTCGCTCTTCACCATCTTGCCGAAACGCTTCTTGAGCTGGGGCATGTCGATGTGGCCTTTGCGGAATCCGGGGATTTCCTTCTTCTGGCCGATTTCCTTGAGCTGGGCCTTGACCTTGTCGGTGTAGTCGGATTCAACGACATTCACAGTTATCTTGCCTTCGTTTTCTCCGAGTTTTACAAATGTAACTTCCATTTAATCTGGTGTTTCTATGTTTTGTATTGATAATTGTCCGTATGATTTGCGGCACGGACCGCTTTTTCATCCTGCAAAATTAATAGCTTTTTGGCAATCAATTTCTTAAAAATGTTAAAAAAGCCGTCTTTTTCCGCTCTTCTGTCACATCTTTATACAAATTTGATGCCAATTTCGTTCATTTCCGCGGACCGTAGAGTTTTTTCACGCTCTGCGGAAGATTTTCCCACACGGCCTTGGGGAAACAAAAGAGCTTTCCGTCGCTGTAGCGCCTCAGCAACACACCGTCCGCCTTGTCATCGGGACAGCGCAGGCTGAATGTCCCGCGCTGGGGAAGCGCGCCCTTGGCCCAGTACATCACCTGCTGGCGCATCGCCGCCTTGAAGTCCGACGGCCGGTTGGTGACCGATGTGGACTTTACCGGCTCGAAAGTCCATGTTTTTCGGGGCGTGGCGCACCAGTAGGGCACGTTCAGGTCCATGATATTGAGCCCGAAAGCCGACAGGGCGCTGTTGACTTCCCTGATTTTCGCGCCCGACAGGGCCTTCATCAGCTCTTCCGTGGGCAGGGAGTTTCCGAAGAAGCTGTAAGCGACGTCGTAAATATCCGGCAGGTAGTCGTCCGCCCCTAAGACTCGCCAGGCCGAAGGGCACTCCACGGCGAGGCCGATTTTGCCGTACTTGGCCTTGGAAGAGTCGCTCAGACGACGCCACTCATCCTTCGAGAAGAAACCGTACTTTCCGTCGCGCACCACCGTGAGGTCAAGGTTCTTGGGCGCGGTGCGCATCGTCGGCTCCGTCGCTGCCGGCTCGAAGTCGAGGAGCGTCCGCACCCTCGCCGGCATGGAGGTGGTAAAAGCCCGTACTCCTCCTTTGGGACCGAAGTAATAGGTCAGATGTTTGCCAGTCGAGGCCGAAGTCTCGTTAAGAAGGTACGGAATGCCGGAAACGATAGTGTCGCCTCTGGTACCTGTGAGGGCGCGGTTCGCCTTTGAGAGATTCGCGTTGATGGAGTCCGCTGCCTGAATCGTCAGGAGGGTGTGCCCTACCTCCAGTTCAGGAGCCTCCCCGCGGGTCGACATCCGGGAAAACTCATGGGGGGAAAGGATTTTTGCACCCCCGGTCATTCCTACTGCCACACCACGGACCGCATAACCGCTTCCATCCATTCGTCCGGGCATTTTTTTCGCTGATGAATATCCGTAAGGGCCTGTCTCGCCCTTCCTGAGCTGGATGTCGTACTTCCGCCACGTCTCCGGAAGCGCCAGCGTACTTTTTCCGAGTTCGCTTTTCTTCCCGCGGTAGATTACCTGAACAAGGCGTTGTTTCTGCTCCGTATATGGCTCGTCCTTATAATAATACGGACCTCCCAGCAACTTGGCCCTGGAGAATCCGCGGGCTTTGAGTGTCTTGTTTATCTGATCGGTTTTACTTTCGAGCACAGCGACTTCCGATTTGGTGGGCGCTGTGGAGCTATACCACCGCTGGAGCTTGTCGTGGCTGAGCTTTACTGACTCGAAATATGAAAACACCACGTAGTTGCCGTCGATTTCCATTCCGAAGCCCTCGACAAAGGTCGTGCCCGGCAAGCTGTTGGACCCGTCCTTTTCCCGGATTCTCACGCTACCGTCCTTCGCGTCGTAATAAATTAGGTCGACATATTCCTCCCCGGGAGCTTTGGGTGCCTCCTTGGCTGCGGAGGCCTCCTTCTTCATAGCGAAGCTGAGAACGGCGGTCTGACCTTCGATGACGCTGACGGTGCGCTCCTCAGGAGTATAGCCCCGGGCGCTGATTTGAACAGTATGCTTTCCTGCGGGGAGGTCCGTAAAAATCTCCGGAGATCTACCCCAGCGGGCGCCTCCGTCGATGAGGATGTCGGCGCCGATAGGCGTGACGTCTACGTTCAGCGAGCCGAAGGTCCTCCGGAGTTCGCCGAAGGCGCAGCGAGTCGTCTCGTCAGCGCGAACCTCCACGTTCCTGACCTCCGGGGCGCAGCCCGGAGCACGGACCTCCACGCTGTAGTAGCCCGGCGAGAGCGCGGTAGCTTTCAGCGCGGCCCGCTCGCCGTTCACGTAGAACTCCGCCCCTGCCGTCGGGCAGCTCAGCTCGAGCGTACCGGCCTGCTTCCGCAGATTCACGTACACCTGCGCCTTCTTCGAGGCCCCGACGGTCACCGTTCCTGAGGCTGAGTCGTAGCCAGGGGCTGTTACCTTATATATATAGGAACCCACGGGCAGGAAGGCGCGGGCGTCGCCCGAAGAGCTGACGGCGTACTGCTTGCCGTCGATGGTCAGCACGGCGTGGACGGGACTGATCTGGAATACGGCATAGTTCGAGGCCGGGGCGGCCGCCGCCGCGGGGGCGGAGGTCGAGGCGGCCGCGCGGAGGCGCAGCTCGTAGACCCGCGAGCCTTCGAGGGCCGGGATTTCGGGATTTTCTTCGGCAAAGGTCACCATCCGCGGATAGTGCCCGGGCGCCTTCACGCGCAGGCGCTGACTGCCGCGGGGCATATACACAAGGTATTCCCCCGCCGAATACTCCACCCCGCCGAGCACGTCGCCCTCGAATATCAGGCCCTCGAGCGGAATCTGGACCTTCACCAGCGAGGCGCGCTCCCCGTTCAGGTCGTAGCGCATCATGTAGCCCGGCAGAGGGTCAGTGAACCTGAACGACTCCACGGCAAGCTCCTGGCCCTGCGCCAGAAGGCACAGCGCCGAAAGAAGTAAACCGTAAATCAGCCGCTTGTATTCCATTGCCACCGCAAAGATACGATTAATTTTGATTATACCGAAATATTGCGTACTTTTGCACGCTATGCAGACCTCAGAAGATACAGCCTCCGCAGCCACCCCTATCATCGAATACAAGGGCGTGGACATTCTCCGCAACGAGCACGTGGTGCTCAAAGATGTAAATTTCTCCGTCGACCCCGGAGAGATGGTATATCTCGTGGGGCGCGTCGGCTCCGGTAAATCCTCTCTCCTGAAGACCCTCTACGGCGAGGTCCCCGTCACCTCCGGCGAAGCCCGCATCTTCGACTACGACCTCCGCAACCTCCGCCGGCGAGACGTTCCCTTCCTCCGCCGGCGCATCGGAATCGTATTCCAGGATTTCCAGCTTCTGATGGACCGCACGGCATACGCCAACCTCGAGTTCGTCCTCGAGGCCACAGGATGGAAGGACCGCGAGGCCCGCGACGAGCGTATAGACCAGGTTCTCCGCGAAGTCGGAATGCTCACGAAGGCCTACAAGATGCCCCACGAGCTCTCCGGAGGCGAGCAGCAGCGAATTGTCATAGCCCGCGCCCTCCTTAACCGCCCCGAGCTGATTCTCGCCGACGAACCCACCGGAAACCTCGACCCCGCCACCTCCGAGCAGATTATGGCCCACCTCTACGACATCGCCCGGAACACCGACACAGCCGTAATAATGGCAACCCACAACCTTACAATGCTCGACACCTTCCCCGGACGCACACTCCGCTGCGACGGCAAGGAACTAATCTCCTGAGCCTCTCTGCGCTGGCGACATTTCGCCTCATCCCTCTCCATGAACCACCGGCTCTACCTCTCTGCCTTCTCCAATACCCTCGACCTGAGCCTCGCCGACCTATCCCTCCGCGCCCCGGCATCTCTCGGCCTTCTCGGAGCCGCCGGAGACATCTCCCTCAATTCCGGCTCCGACCTGGGGAACTAAGGACGGGCTATGAGGCCGGAATGTACCGCAACATCGTCCAGCGGGCACGCCTCTCGGGCTTCGGAAGCACCGTGGCCGACGGCATCGAGCCGAGAGCCTTCCGCCCCTTCGAGACGCGCATCTACGCCGACGTCACGCTGCGCCCGCTTCCCTGGCTCGGAATAACTGCCGATATCGAGCTCTACTGGAAACGCGTCTACAACCAGCCCGAGAACGTCGGGCAGATTCTCGACCTCCTTCAGTCCGACTACTACTCCCCCAGATATATAATGGTAGGCTCAGGCTACAACACCGGTGCTAACCTGACCCTCCGGAAGGAAGCCGGAAGCCTCACGGCATCCCTCTCAGCCGGCTACGGCGTCGCCCGGCGGAAATACCCCGGATTCGGCTCATATACCCGTGGCCGCACCAATCCGGGCATTTCCCTCCTTTCCGCTACTACACTTTCGACATCAAGGGCGTCCCCGGACGCACATACCGCATCGTCGCCGACTATGAGGACCTCCATGCCGAGGCCGAGTGCACCATGCCATTTCCCACCTCCATAGACTCCATCGCCGTGCGCAGCATTCAGGGCAACGACTCACTACGGTCCGCCACCCTGCACTTCACAGCCCCTGCCGACTGCCCGGCTTACTTCTGCGTGACACTCCGCGACCTCGACCCGCGCGGCCGCCCCCTTCCGGCCATGATGGGATGCGTCCGCGCCGACGTCCCCGGCGTACACATGGAGCTCCCCCTCCTCCGCCCCAAGAACTCTCTCGACACCGTGCCTTTCATCCCGCAGTTCACCATCGGACAGCGTTACGACGTCACGCTCTGCCGCGTCTCCCCCGAGGTCTACGAATTCTGGGACGGCTACAACAACCTCACAATCTTCGGCGGCTCTCAGTTCGTCAGCGCCTCCTCATCCCTCAAGGGGAACATCAGAGGCGGTTTCGGCGTATGGAGCGCTCAGGGAGCCTCCACCAGACTCCTCGAAGTGAAGTAACCGGAGCGCGCAAGGCGCCCCGGGTGCAAACTTTTTCTCCCTCCGTGCCGTTTTATAGGAAAACACGCTTTATCTTACTGTTTATACTATGCGACACGTTTTAATCTGCCTCCTTCCCGCTTTAGCTCCCCTCGGCGCTCTCGCCGCAGAAAGCTCCACGGCCGCCTCCGACTCAATCAATATCGTCTTCACCGACGAGGCGATGGCCCCGAGAATAGTTATCAAGGCCGACGACGGCTCATTCCCCGCGCCCGCGGAAATCGACGACTCCAATTCGATACGCATGACCGCCACTCCCGACGGTTATCTCGCCGAAAACGTCACTATTTCCAACGGCGGATTTCTTTTCTACGCTCCCCTGCCCTCCGATTCCCTCCCGCAGGAGGAATGGCAGAAAGTGTACTACAACCTTCCCTTCTGGGCCGAGCGGCCCGTGCTGATCCGATACCTCAATCCACTCTACCGTGTGTTCAGCACCGTCGCCCCCTCCGACAACTATATAGACATCGAGGACGGTACTTACTCCATACATTATTTCACCCGCAAGCAGCAGGAGTCCGTCGCCGACCAATTCTATGAACTTTTCAGCATCGTCGACGCCGATGACCCGACCCCCGACGATCAGCCGCGCGAACTGTTCCTTGTGAACATGTACAACGAGGCAATTCCCGTCCCCGAATCCTCGACGGGCATTTACCAGGCACAGGTCACTCTCCCCGACGACTATTTCAAAGTATGCTACCAGAGCGCAGGATACTACATTCCCGCCTTCGCTTTCGGTCCCGCCAGCCCGGAGGAAAGCGTGCTTGAAGGCGGCAGGCCGTGCGCCCTCACCTACGGCATGAACACATATCAGGCCTTCACCTACTCCACAGCCGCCGCTTCTCCCGATACAAGACTCAAGGCCGGAGAGGACGCCTATGTAACGATTACCCTCGACGGGGAGCGGTCCTCACTGCTCATCAACCCAGTCAACGAAGGCCCCGTTACTGCCATTGCCGGTGTCGACGCTTCCGCCTCCGCCTCGCGGCCACTGTATTTCACCCCCGCCGGGCTCGCCGTCGACTCCCCATCCGTTCCGGGCCTCTATATCCTCCGTCAGGGCTCCGACGTCCGGAAAATCCTCGTCCGCTGAATCCGGGCCGAACCCAAGCATCACTCTGCCTGCTTTTTTTCTCAAAAAAATTTGCATAATTAATTTTTTAGTTATACCTTTGCCGCATCAACTAATAAATTAGTTTTGCAAGCCGATGAAAGCTGGTAGAAAACCCCGGATGCTCACCGAAAAGGAAGCATTCATCATGAACATCCTCTGGGACAGCGAGCGCCCGCTCTACGTCCGCGAGATTCTCGAAAAATATCCCGAGCCCCGGCCCCACTTCAACACCGTGGCCACCACTGTCCGGATCCTTGAGGACAAGGGCTACGTCGCCCACGAAGTCGTCGGCGGCTCGCACCGCTTCATTGCCATCGCCTCCCGCGACGATTTCCGCGCACGCGGCCTCGCCGACCTCATCCGCGACTACTTCGCCGGCTCATACAAGAGCGCCGTGTCGGCCCTCGTCGAGGAGGAGAAAATCTCTGTCGACGAACTTCGCGAGATTATCGACATTATCGAGAAGAAAGGGCAATAGTCATGGGCTCGCTCTTCTCCTATTCCATCTGCGCCGGGCTCGTCCTCGCAGTCATGTACCTTGTCTACAAGTGGCTCATGGCCGCCGAGCGCCAGCACGCCTACAACCGCAGCCTCCTCCTCGGCATCTACGCCGTGGCCCTCCTCGTCCCCGGTCTCATGCTCCGTCTCCACGGGCTCCTGTCCCCGGCCCCGACAGGCGCCGCGACCGTCGGTTTCGAGCTCATTCCCCTCGGCGCGGACCCTGCGGCTTCCGAACCCGCCTCCGCCTCCTGGCTCCGCGCACTGATATGGAGCTACCTCGCCGGAATGGCCCTCACAGGAGCCGCCTCTGTCCTCACCGCAATCCGCCTCGCCGCCGTTATCGCCTCCGGCGAAAAGATTCACTCCGGCGGAAAGTACACCATCGTCCTCCTCGACCGACCCGACATCGCCCCCTTCAGCTGGCGAAAGTACATCGTCATGTCCCGCGCGGACTATGCCGCCGCCGGACCGCTCATCACAGCCCATGAATGCCGTCACCTCGCCCTCCGCCACTGGATTGACCTCGCCGTCGCGCAGGCCATTGCCGTGCTCATGTGGTACAACCCCGCCGCGTGGCTCATGCGCGAGGAGCTCAAGACCGTCCACGAATACCAGGCCGACGAGGCCGTACTCCGTAGCGGCGTCAACGCCCGCGAATACCAGATGCTACTAATAAAAAAGGCTGTCGGCGCGAGATTCCCGTCACTCGCCAACAGCCTGAATCACAGTAAACTTAAAAAGCGTATCACTATGATGTACAATTCCGAGACATCCCCGCGGCGGCGCCGTCTGCGCGCCCTGTCGCTGGCCCCGGCTCTGGCCGCGGCCCTCATCGGGGCGAACGTCCCCTTCGTGTCCAACGCCCTCAACGCACTCGCGTCCACCGAGCTCTCTGCCCCGGCCGGCGTTTCCGACACCAAAGTTAGTCAAAATTCCGAACCCGCGCAAGAAATGGACGCTGTCGTAGTCGTTGGCTATGCCGCCTCCGGCAACGAAAAGTCCACGAAGGGCGACATCGTCGCCGTCTCCGACAACAAGGTCGCTCCCGCCAACGAAATGGCTTCCTACCCCGGAGGCGACGCCGAGCTCATGAAATACCTCGCCTCCTCCATCTCCTACCCTCTGGAGGCCCAGAAAACCGGCAAAGAAGGCCGCGTGGCCGTAAGATTCACCGTCCTCGCCGACGGTTCCGTAGCCAACCCGCAGATTCTCAAGTCCGTTTCCCCCGAGCTCGACGCCGAAGCCCTCCGCGTAATCGGCGCCATGCCAAAATGGAAGCCCGCGCGTGAGAACGGCAAAGCCGTGCCCTCGTCCTTCGTCCTCCCCGTCGAGTTCAGACTCATGAAGGACGAGCCCGAAAAGCCCAAGGCCAAGCCCGTAGTATTCATCGACGGAGTCCGCACCGACAACGCCGACCTCGCGTCAATCCCCTCCTCGTCAATCGCCTCCATCGATGTCGACAAGAGCGATCCCGCACATCCCGAAGGAATCTTGCGCGTCACCCTGAAGAAATAACAGCTTTACATACTCCCTAAACACCGCGGCGCGGACTCAGCGATTGAGTTCCGCGCCGCTTTTTCCTTATTTACAACAGTTTCGGTTCAGACATAAAAAAAAATTACTCGTCGTCACGACGAATAATCTTCTTACCTTAAATCTAATACCATGAAAAACTGATGCAAAGTTACTGCTTTTTATGTTATAAAACATATTTCCGGGGAATATTTTTCTGAATTTAACTCTATTTAACTTTTAAAGATGTGTAATTCGGAGAAAAACAGGCGCAACCGCCATCCGAGGCCGGAGGGCGGTTGTGTGGTGCGTTCTTATAAGTACGGATTGTACCGCGCTTCCGCTCCGATGGTTGTGGCGGGGCCGTGGCCGGGGTAGACGGTGGTGGCTACAGGGAGGGTCAGGAGTTTTTTGCGGATGGCGGCCACGAGCTGAGGATGGCTCCCGCCGGGAAGGTCCGTGCGGCCTATGCTCCCCTGAAAGAGGGCGTCGCCGGTGAGAACGAAGCCGCCGGTGGCGCTGTATAGCGCTATGCTCCCGGGCGAATGCCCCGGAACATGGAGGACCAGAAGCTCGTCGTCGCCAACGGCCACGAGGTCGCCGTCGCGAAGCACCGCATCGCTCACTACAGGCTCCGGCTCTCCCCCGCAGGACAGCATCCCGAAGGCCCGCATCTGCGCAGCCACGCGCTCGCCGAGGAAAGCGTCGTCGGGATGGGAGGCAACCTTAGCTCCGTAGCGGGCGCGCACATAATTGTCGCCGAAGCAATGGTCCACGTGCAGGTGGGTATTGATTATCTGAGTTATCTTCAGGGAATTGTCAGCCACAAAGCGGTCGAATTCCGCGCATTCGCGGGCCGTATTCATCCCGGGGTCGACAACCGCGGCATCAGAGGTTTCGGGATTTATAACAAGATAGGTGTTCTCGCCGAAGGTATTGAACACAAAACGCTGGACTCTAAGCATATCACTTCTTTTTTATAGGTACATACACAATCAGTTTCGTATCGAAGAACTCGTCGGAGAAGAACTCGTGCACCGAATATTCCACCACGGGAAAGCGCACTCCGGCCGACTCCTCGGCCAGATCGCCGCCCTTGAGCGTGAAGAGTCCTGGGGCGAAGGTGTTGCCCGGTGTGGCCGCGCCCGCGCGCGCCACATTCTTCTCGATGAGCTTCACGAGCTTGTCGAGCGGCATCACCGCGCGCGACACCACATAGTCGAATCCCTCGCGGCACTCGCCGATGTCGCCGTGCTGGAAGGTGACGTTGTCCAGTCCGATGGCCGATGCCACTTCCTGCGCCACGCGGATTTTCTTGCCGATGCGGTCGATCAGGTGGAAACGGCAGTCGGGATACATCACGGCGAGCGGAATGCCGGGAAAGCCCCCGCCCGTGCCGATGTCAAGAATCCGCGTTCCCGGCACCAGCGGCCCCCAGAGCCGCGCGATGGCAAGGGAATGGAGCACATGGCGCGTGTAGAGGTTGTCGATGTCCTTGCGCGAAATCACGTTGATGCGGCCGTTCCAGTCGGCGTATAGCTCCCCGAGGGCGGCGAACTGCCCGCGCTGGCGCTCCGACAGGTCCGGGAAGGCGGCGGTGATGATGTCTGACGTTTCCATGTATATGTCTAAACCTATTTATGTCCTGTTTTTATTAGCAAAATTAGAAAAAAATTCCGATATTTACACTTTCAAACCACAACATAAGATACAACAGCACCATGATCAAGATAGGCCGCGACAACCGGATGAAGGTAGCCAAACTCGTGGATTTCGGAGCATACCTCGTCGACGCCTCCGGCGAGGACCCGCAGGAAATCCTTATTCCCCAGAGATATATCCCCGAAGACCTCCGCCCCGACGACACCATCGACGTCTTCGTCTACAAGGACTCCGAGAACCGCCTCATCGCCACGACCGAGCGCCCGTACGCCCAGGTAGGCCAGTTCGCATTTCTCGAAGTAGCGCAGGTAAACTCCACCGGAGCTTTCCTCGACTGGGGCCTCCCCACCAAAAACCTCCTCGTCCCCTACTCCGAGCAGAAATCCAAGATGCGCCAGGGCGGAATCTATCCCGTCTACATCTATCTCGACGATGCCTCCCAGCGCGTCGTGGCCTCCGCGAAGCTCGAGAAATTCGTCGGAAACGTCTTCCCCCGCTACCGTCCCGGCGACCGCGTCAAGGCCCTCGTCGTAGCCCACAACGAGCCCGGCTACCGCTGCATCGTCGACAACCTCCATTTCGGGATGCTCTATGACAACGAGCTCTCCCGTCCCGTCGAAGTCGGCGAGGCTGTCGAGGCATACGTCAAGTACGTCCGGCAGGACGGAAAAGTGGACCTCAGCCTCGGCGACACCGAACAGCGAATCATCTCCATCGCCGAGCGGATAATGGACTACCTGCGCCTCAATGAGTTCCGCGCCGACGCCGAAATTTCCGACAAGATGGACCCTGAACTTATAAGGAAGCTCTTCGACTGCAGCAAGAAAGACTTCAAGAAAGCCGTCGGCGCCCTCTACAAGGAACACCGCATCACCATCTCCCACCCCTCCGGCACCATCACCGCAGCGAAAGCTACCGTATAAGAGGTATAAGTTTTATAAGAATTATATATTTTTAAGTCATACAAAAAGGAAGCGGAGGCCCGTAGACGGCTTCCGCTTCCTTGATTATATGATTATATGTCGCAGGAATCAGCGGACGAAGAATTTCCGGCCGGCGGCGAGATAGACTCCGGCGGGAAGCTCGATGTCCGTTGTTCCGGGCACGAGATCGGCGCTGCGCACAAGCATACCGCTCACGGAATAGACGTCGATGTGGCCGCCTTCGGGAGCTGTCACGCGGAGCACACCCGTGCCGGGCACGACGCTGATGGCGCCCGCGCGGTCCACGCTCACGTTGTCAACGCCGGTAGGAACGGTCATCGTGAGTTCATAAGCCTGGGGGGTCGAAGCTTATATGCACGGTCTTACCGGACGCCACGATGCGCCAGTTGTCCGCAGAGCGGTTCGCGGAGGCTCCTTTCACAAGAGTTTCGGAATCTTCGGCAGCGAAATCGAAGAGGTGGCTCGGGGTTCCTGCGGTCGATATGCCCTTGCCGAAGCTCGACACACGGTAGTAGCCGGAAGTGCTTACCAGCGTGGAATAGAAGGCCACATCGAAGGTCTCGGAGTCGTCGACGGCGATATCGCCTTCGAAGATACCGGAGGCATTGCGCCTGAGCACGTTCTGCTTCAGAAGATCGAAATGCTCGATGACGGGCTGCATATCGTAGTTGCCGTCGCGGGTCGTTATAATATAGAAGACGTCGGTGTTGTGAGCCGAGGAGGATGGAGTCGCCTTCCTCGGCGCGCAGGGTGGGAACAAGGAAGGTCATGCGCGCGCCGCCGTCCCCGGAAGCGGTGACTGTCAGGTTGGTCCAGCGGGAGCGCGCCTCCTCGGGCACAGTCCAGTAGCCGGCCTTGTCGAGCGTGGAGCCGACTGCCGAGCTGAAGCCTTCGCCGTTCACGAGCACGAGCTCGCGGTCGGAGCCTTCCTTGGCGCGAACACCCGGGGAGACTCGCCCTTCGCGGCACGCTTGGTGATGAGAACGAAGTCCGTGGGGTCAACATAGCCGGAGAAGGCGTAAGTGCCGTCTTCCTGACGGTTGAGATGGATACACTGGTCCATCACCGCAGCCGATGCACCCTCCCAGGGAATGATGGAGGCGTCGCGGCCCACGAGCAGAAGCTCGTCCACGCCCGAGGGATAGGTACCGTCGCTTTCATAGGGCTTGTTGCCGAAAGTATTGACCGGTGTGCCGGCGGGGAAAATTACTGTCATCTTCTCCAGGTCCACCACAGCCTTGACAGGGGCCGTCAGGGCCTCAGTCATCTCGAAATTCACGCCTTGGGCCTCGAGATAGGCCGTCAGGGTGCCGTCGGCTTCCTTCACAACGGCGCTCGGGCCGAAGTTGCGTTCCCACGACGGGCCAAGGGTGATTTTCCAGTTCAGCGCACCCGCGGGAACCTCGATCTCGAACCGGGCGACAGGTGTGTCGGAGGTATAGAAATGCACATCGGAGGCTGAGAAATCCCAGACCGGCGTGGTATAGTCGCCGGGAAGGTAAAGCTCCGTGGCGGTCTCACCTCTGAAAACGGGCTTGTCGGGTAAGGGCTGTACATAGCCGTAAGCCGTCCCCTGGTCCAGCTTCAGCACACCGCCCTGCCAGTCGGCCACAGTGATTGCCTCGCCCTTCTCGGAGGAGTACTCGAAATTGAACCATGTCGTCTGTGCCTGCGGATAGTCCTGGCTGACTGTCGGATTGGCCCATTTCTGCTGAGCCAGATCGTATAAGCGGAAAGAAAGGTTTCCGGCAGGATGGTAGGCCATGTAGTTCCTGGCCTTGACATAGTTTCCGGCTGTGGCTACGGTGGGCGCCGGATCGTTTCCGAACACCACCACGCAAGTGCTGTCGGGAATCATCGTGAGCGAGCCATTGTTGAGGTCCACAATCACGGAATAGCGGCCGAACTGGCCGTCGGCCAGGGTCCAGTTGGATGTTACCGGAGCCTCGATGAATTTCTTGGCAGAAGCAGTGACCACGCCCGAGCGTCCGAGTTCGGCCAAAGCCTCCACCCTTCGCCCTGAACCTTCGAATAGTCGAGAGCGGGAATGACAACGTTGCCGAGCTAGCTGTAGCTGTAGGAGCCGCCTTCGTCAGGGGTGGCGAGGGCGTAGTGCATCCGGAAATAGCGAGACGAGAAGGACACTTCGCCGGTAAAGACATTACTGCCCTCGGCAGTCTCGGTGAGGCTGTGCGCGTCGAAATACTCCTGATATTCAGTTGTCGGCGGCAGCCAGGTGTTGTCCGAACCGTTCAGGTAGAGACAACGGGCTTCGGCGGCGCCCGCGGTGACGGCCGAAGCCGCCACCGTCAGCAGCGCCGCCGAAGCGATGCGTGTGATTGGTTTAAAAATAAGGTATTGAATTATTGATTATGAGGAGAGGCGGTTGACTGAGTTTCGCTTATTTGCCGCTGGGGCTCTTCAGCTTGGTCTGCGGAGCCGCAGGCTTGAGGCCGCGGTGGCGCAGGAGGGCGTCGACGCTCGGCTCGTGGCCGCGGAAGTTGACGTAGAGCGTCATCGGGTCTTCAGAGCCGCCCTTTTCGAGAACGTTCTCCTTGAACTTGCGGGCGGTCTCAGGATCGAAGATGCCTTTTTCCTTGAAGAGCTCGAAGCCGTCGGTGTCGAGCACCTCGGCCCAGAGGTAGGTGTAGTAGCCGGAGGCGTAGCCGTCGGAGCCGAAGATGTGCTTGAAGTAGGGCGAGCGGTAGCGGAAGGTGAGCTCAAGGGGCATGCCGAGCTCTTCGGCCACATTCTTCTCGAAGGCGGCGACGTCGATGTCGCCTTCGGGGTTGAGCTTGCCGTACTGGAGGTCGAGAAGGGCGGCGCCGACGAGCTCGGCGGTGGTGAAGCCCATGTTGTGGGTCGATGCGGCCTGCAGCTTCTTCACGAGGTCGGCGGGGATGGGCTCGCCGGTGCGGTAGTGGCGGGCATACTGCTGAAGAAGCTCGGGTTCGAGAGCCCAGTGCTCGTGGATCTGCGAGGGAAGCTCGACAAAGTCGCGGTCGACGTTCGTGCCGGCCTGTCCTTTGTAACGGGCGCGGGAGAGCATGCCGTGGAGGCCGTGGCCGAACTCGTGGAACATGGTCTCGACCTCGTCGAGGGTGAGGAGCGCGGGAGCGTCGGCCGTCGGACGCGAGAAGTTGCCGACATTGAAGATCACGGGACGCGACGACGTCGAGTCGGCGCGCTGCCAGGAGCCCTTGAACTCGCTCATCCAGGCGCCCTGACGCTTGGAGGCGCGGGGGAAGTAGTCGGTCATGAACACGGCGACGTGCTCGCCCGTCGCGGCGTCGGTCACGTCGTAGACGGTCACTTCGTCGTAGTACTTAGGCGCGTCGGGCATCTCGGTGAACTTCACGCCGTAGAGGCGCTCGGCCATGGAGAAAATGCCGTTGCGGACGGAGTCGAGGGCGAAGTATTCGCGCACCTTCGACTCGTCGAGGTCGTACTTCTTCTGACGCACCTTCTCGGCGTAGTAATAATAGTCGTAGGGAGCGATTTTGAAGGAATTGCCCTCGGAGTCGGAGAGAGCCTGCATTTCGGCAACTTCCTCATGCACGCGCTCCACGGCGGGACGCCAGATCTGCATAAGGAGGTTCTCGGCGTTGGCGGTGGTCTTTGCCATGACGTTGTCGGTCATGTAGGCGCCGTAGTTCTCGAAGCCGAGGAGTTTGGCCTTCTTCGCGCGTGCCTGGAGAATCTTGTTGATGACGGGGAGATTGTTGTACTCACCGGAGGAAGCGAGTGACGTATAGCCTTCGTACATCTCCTTGCGGAGATTGCGGTCGGCGGCGTACTGGAGCAGGGGCAGACGGCTGGGGGCATGGAGGGTGAACACCCAGTTGCCCTCGGCGAGGCCTTTTTCCTTTGCGGCTTCGGCGGCCTGGGCCACGGAGGAGGCGGGCAGTCCTGCCAGACGCGTGCTGTCCGTGACGGTGATTGCGAAGGCGTTGGTGGCGTTCAGGAGGTTCTTGTTGAAGGTGAGGTAGAGATTGGAAAGCTCGCCGTTGAGGGCTTTGAGCGTCTCCTTGTCCTCAGGCGAGAGGAGGGCGCCGTTGCGGGTGAAGCGCTTGTAGTAGTCCTCGGTGAGGCGGCGCTGGTCGGTGTCGAGTCCCTCGCGATTGTCATACACGGCCTTGACGCGCTGGAAGAGGGCGTCGTTCATTGTCACGGCGTCGGCGGCCTCCTGATAGGCCGGATAGAATTCCTCGGCCACGGCAACCATCTCGTCGGAGGAGTTGCTCTCGTCGAGGGCGAAGAATACGGAGGCTACCTTCGCGAGGATTTCACCCGAATTGTCGAGAGCGTGGATGGTGTTCTCGAAGTCGGGAGTCGCGGGATTGTTGACGATGGAGTCGATCTGCGCGTTCTGCTGCTCGATGCCGGCTCGGAGCGCGGGCATGTAGTGCGCGGGGGAGATGGAATCGAAGGGAGGAATTTCGTAAGGCGTCTCGTAGGCCTTCAGGAAGGGATTGGGAGCCATTTCTGTCTTTTTCTGGCATGATGCTCCGGCCAGCACGAGGCCGGCGAGCACCACCGGTGCAAGGAGTTTTTTCATATTTTATGGATTGTATTCGTAATTTCTAACTCGCAAAAATAGCAAAAAGGCCGCTTGTATATCAATTTGATAACATTTATTAACTATTTAGGTGTAATCTTTTACTTAACTTTGCGTCAAATATTGTACAATCCGCGAATAAATCCAATTCACCATAATCAACTATAAAAAATGAGAAAACTGATTCTCCGGGCATTTGCCGCCGCCGCACTGCTTTTCGCCACCGGCACGGCTTTCGCCCAGGCCCCCGAGGGGGAAGAGGCCATGCCTCAGGTTCCGCAGCTTCCGCTCGACGAGCAAGTGCGCACCGGCAAGCTCGACAACGGCCTCACCTATTTCATCCGCCACAACGAGAACCCCAAGGGGCAGGCAGACTTCTTCATCGCGCAGAAAGTCGGTTCCATCCTTGAGGACGACAACCAGCGCGGCCTCGCCCACTTCCTGGAGCACATGTGCTTCAACGGCACGACCCACTTCCCCGGCAAGATGGTCATCGACTGGCTCGAGAGCGTGGGCGTGAAGTTCGGCTACAACCTCAACGCCTACACCGGCTTCGACGAGACGGTCTACAACATCTCGCAGGTGCCCGTGGCCCGCACTTCCGTACAGGACTCCTGCCTCATGATTCTCCACGACTGGAGCTGCGACCTCACCCTCGACCCTGATGAAGTGCAGGCCGAGCGCGGCGTGATCCATGAGGAATGGCGCCGCTCCAACGTCGGCTCCATGCGCATCATCGAGCAGCTCGGTCCCACCCTCTACCCCGGCAACCGCTACGGCGTGCGCCTCCCCATCGGCACGATGGAAGTTGTCGACAACTTCCCCGTCCAGGCCCTCGTGGACTATTACCACAAGTGGTACCGTCCCGACAACCAGGCCATCATCGTGGTGGGCGACATCGACGTCGACCGCATCGAGGCCAAGATCAAGGAAATCTTCTCGCCCATCAAGATGCCCGAGAACGCCGCTGAGCGCATCTACTACACCGTCGAGGACACCCCCGGCACCATCTACGCCATCGGCAAGGACAAGGAAATGAACGCCGGCGTGGTCGACTTCATGTTCAAGAGCGAGAACTTCATCCCCCGCGAGATCCGCAACACGCAGTACTACTACATGACCGACTACGTGCTCCGTCTCGTCAGCTCCATGCTCAACACCCGCCTCGCCGACCTCGCCAAGAAGCCCGAGGCCGAGTTCGCCCAGGCCCGCGTGTCGCTCGACGACTACCTCTTCTCGCCCACCAAGAGCGCCGTCGACCTTGAGGTCGTGGCCAAGGGCAACGACGTGATGCCCGGCTTCCGCCAGGCTTACCGCGAACTCCTCCGCGCAGCACGCCACGGCTTCACCATCGGCGAATACGAGCGCGCCAAGGCCGAGTTCATCTCCCGGATCGAGAAGCAGTACGAATCCCGCAACGACCGCGAGAACACCGCTTTCTGCCGCGAGTACGCCGCTGTGTTCACCAAAGGCGAGCCCGCTCCCGGCATAGAGGTCGAGAAGCAGATGTACGACGCCCTCGCCCAGATGATTCCCGTCGACAACCTCAACCAGCTCCTCCCCCAGCTCCTCACGCCCGACAACCGCGTGTTCCTCGCAATGGTGCCTGACAACGGCGTCTTCGTCGAGCCTACCGAGGCTCAGGCAGCCGAGGCCATCGCAGCCGTCGAAGCCGAGGAAATCGAGCCCTACAAGGACGAAGTCCGCACCGACCCCCTCATCCCCGCCCTCCCCGCTCCCGGAAAGGTTGCCTCGCAGCGCGAACTTCACGAATGGGGCGCCGTCGAGTACACCCTCTCCAACGGCGTGAAAGTTATCCTCAAGTCCACAACCTTCAAGAACAACGAGGTCATATTCCGCGCAACGGCCAAGGGCGGCACATCCGAGCTTGACCCCGCTCTCGCTCCCTCCATCATCTTCCTGCCCTACGCCTCCAGCCGTGCCCAGGGCCTCAACGCCTACTCCCAGACCGACGTCCAGAAGTACCTTCAGGGCAAGCAGTGTGGCGTGGACTTCACCATGAGCCAGTACAACCGCGACGTGGAAGGCACCTCCACCACCAAGGACCTCCCCACCCTCATGGAGCTCATCTACGCCACCTTCACCGGCACGAACTATCCCGCCGACGACTTCGCCGCCGCCCAGGGCGCCTACCGCGGCCTCATCGCCGGACAGGAGAACAACCCCGACTACCTCTTCGGCAAATACCTCTCCGAGATTCTCTTCAAGGCTCCCGCCGAACAGACAATCTCCTCCGCCATCATCGACAAGGCCGAGGCCGAAGCAACGACAGCACTCGTCCGCAACGCCCTGGCCAACGCCGCCGACTACACCTTCATCTTCACCGGCAGCATCGACCCCGCAGTGTTCGTGCCCCTGATGGAGCAGTACATCGCCACTCTCCCTGCCGACGCCGCCAAGGCCAAGACCTCCTTCACCACCAACCCCGACTTCGAGCCCGCCCTCGGCTCCGCAACCGACGTCCTCACCACAAAGATGGAGACTCCCCAGAGCTGGGTGTTCATCGGCCTCTTCGCCAAGATGCCCTACACCGCCAAGAACGCGGCCATGACCGACATCGCAGGCCAGATTCTCTCCAAGCGCCTCCTCAACAAGGTGCGCGAGGAAATGGGCGCCACCTACTCCATCGGCTGCATGGCCCGCATGAGCCGCATGATGGGCGAGAACGTGATGTTCCAGATTCCCTTCCCCATGAAGCCTGAGATGAAGGACGAAGCCCTTCAGGCAATTCACGACATCGTAAACGCCATGACCACGACCGTCACCCCCGAAGAGCTCTCCGCAATCAAGGAATACATGGTGAAGAACAACACCGAGGCCCTCGAGAAGAACGACGAATGGGCCGATGCAATGGTAGGCACGCTCTCCAACGGCGTCGACACCTTCCTCAACGAAGCAGAGACCGTCAACTCCATCACCGTCGACGACTTCCAGAACTTCATGAAAGCCGTAATCGACCAGAACAACTACCGCGTTATCGTCCTCGACCCCGAGAAATAACGACGCCCCGCGCGTAAATCCCACACACCCCTGCCCCCGACCGGAGGCAGGGGTGTTTTGCATTTGGGAAATCCCGATTAAATTACTAACTTTGCTGAGCAAGCGTATCGAACTGTAGGGACGTACGGCTCGTGCGTCCTAAATTTCAGCTAAGGAATTCCGCTCTAAACCAAACATTCAATCCATGAGCTCCACAGAAAAATCGTCTTCGTTCTTCTCGCGAAAGTCACCTCGGATTGAATTTCACGATTATTCCGGTGGAGATTATTTTATAACCATCTGCACGCGCGATAAGGAACACTACTTCGGCAAAATAATCAACGGAGAGATGGAATTTACTGAACTCGGCAGATATTGCCAACAGCAGATAGCATCCCTCTCTGTTCATTACCCATATGCGGAGCCAATATTATATGTGGTTATGCCCAATCACGTTCACGCAATCATACGCATCTCAACAGACTCATTGTCTGATATATGCACCGCTCCCGGGGATAGGACGCACGAGCCGTGCGTCCCTACAGTTCGGACAGCTCTATCGGTTGTCATAGGAGGTTTTAAACGTGCGGTCACGATGTTTGCTCGAAGAAACAATATTGATTTCGGGTGGCAGGAACGATATCACGACCATATCATTCGCGGCAAGGACGACGGCAACAAAATCGCCGATTATATAGAAACAAATGTCATACGATGGGATATGGATTGTTTCAACAAAACGAAGTCAACAGCCGAATAATCTCCTACAAACCAACGAATTGTAGGGACGCACGGTCCGTGCGTCCGGATAACCGGCTAAGGCCCCGTGCTTTGCAGTCGGAGGTTTGCAACACTCTCCCCGACTGATGCGGATGTTGCGGATGATGTTATTTATTTTTTTGGAGATTCGGGAGTTTTGTTGTAACTTTGCGGTGAAGAATCACAAGGGAACCCGGTGAGAGTCCGGGACAGTACCCGCTGCTGTGTTTCCCCCCGGCGACGAGACGCCGGAAGCTCAGGCAAGATACCACTGGCCCGCCGGGGCCGGGAAGGTGCATGAGCCGGGATAAGTCAGAAGACCTGTGGAAATCTTTAAATACTCAGACTGCCTGCGGGATTATGGGCACGAAGTCTCCGGTTCGCTTCTCAGGGAGCCGCCATTTCCGGCACAAGGCACTCCCCTCCACTCCATACACCGGGCGAACCTCCGGTTTCGACAATTTTCCCACATTTCCGCAAGCATCCCCTCTTCAGGAGGCGCTTGCGGTTGCTTTTTTATATGCACATGAACAAGACAACACTCATATCTTTCTTAATTTTTCTGCCGCTCCTGTCGGTTGCCACGAGTTGTCGCGAGGACGAACTCGTGGTGCCCACGGAGTTTGACATCGTCGGCGACGAGCAGCCCGGCTCTGAAATCCGCGGGCTCTATCTCGTCAACGAGGGAAATATGGGTTCGAACAAATGCACACTCGACTTCTACGACTATTCCACGGGGCTCTACGCGCGGAACTTCTACGCCGAGCGGAACCCCACGGCAATCAAGGAGCTGGGCGACGTGGGGAACGACATCGGCATCTACGGGCGCAAGCTGTACGTGGTCGTGAACTGCTCGCACAAGGTGGAGGTGCTGGACGCACGCACGGGCGTGCGGCTGGGGCAGGTGGACATTCCCAACTGCCGCTATGTCCGCTTCCACCGCGGGAAGGCCTATGTCAGCTCGTATATAGGACCTGTAATGATTGACCCGGGGTCGCCCAAGGGGGCGGTCTTCGAGGTCGACACGACGACTTTCACTGTGACGCGGAAAGTGACCGTCGGCTACCAGCCGGAGGAAATGGAATTCGTGGACGACTATATGTACGTGGCCAACTCTGGTGGCTACAGGGCACCTGAGTACGACAACACCGTGTCCGTCATCCAGATGGTTGACTTCAAACAGGTCCGGCAGATACCCGTGGCCATCAACCTGCACCGTCTGAAGCGCGACAACTACGGGCGGCTGTGGGTTAGCTCGCGCGGGGACAACGCAGGGCGTCCCTCGCGGCTCTTCGTGCTCGAGAAGCAGCCGGGAACGAACCTCATGGAGGTGAGCGACAGGCTCGACATCGCGTGCTCGAACATGGCTATCCACGGGGATTCGCTGTTTTTCTACTCCACGGAGTGGAACAACTACACAATGTCGAACACAATCACCTACGGCATCATCGACACGCGGACCAAACAGCTGATTTCCCGCAACTTCATAACTGACGGCACGGAGAAGGACATTACCATTCCCTATGGGATAGCGGTGCACCCGGTAACGGGCGACATCTTCGTTACGGACGCCAAGAACTACGTTAGCTCGGGCACGCTATACTGCTTCACGCGCGAGGGGCGGAAAAAATGGAGCGTCCGCACGGGCGACATCCCTGCCCACATAGCATTCCTTCCTGCGAAATGAAACGAATCAGTACAGGCCTTAGCCATTTGACATCCGGCGCGTTACAAGCGGACGCACGAGCCGTGCGTCCCTACATTGCGGGGCTTTTTTCGCTGCTGATATTCGGCCTTGCCGGTTGTTCGGAGGGTATTCAGACTGTTAGTCTGGGGCTTGACGACAATTATTATATACCGCGTATGTCGAAGCTCTTTCTGCGGCCGGCACTAAGCGGGGCCGAATACCGCTGGACCGTGGACGGCGATACCGTGTCGGAAGAGCCGTCGTACATCTTCATGTCGGCTGAGGAGGGCACTTACTGCCTCAGTTTAGACATCATCGACCCTGTGACGCCGTACCACTTCGATTTCACGGTGACGGTGATGCACGAGGACGTGGAGTACAGCCCTTGGATTAGCCGCGTGTACGAATACTGTCCGGCCCCTGGGCAGTTCATCAACGAACTACCGCCCTACACACCCGGCGACACCTACGAGACAATGCGCCAGAAGGCCGAGGACTGCATTTCGGGGACCAACGACGTGCTGGTGAGCCTCGGGGGCTTCGGGGGCTACATCACCTTCGGCTTCGACCACACTGTCATGAACATACCGGGAGAGGCTGACTTCCGCATCTGGGGCAACGCCTTCTACGAGCTCACCGACCCGGACTCCAGAGGCGGCTCGGCAGAGCCGGGTATAGTGATGGTGAGCCTCGACACCAACGGCAACGGCCTTCCTGACGATACATGGTACGAGCTGGCCGGCAGCGAATATGCCTCCCCTTCAACCGTGCGCAACTACTGCGTCATCTACCACTGTCCCGACCCCTCGAAGGCTCCTGTCGAGGACGAATGGGGCTATCTTACAGACACGGAATACATCCCCTGGACCGACTCGGAGGGCGGCTCAGGCTTCATCGCCCGCAACACCTTCCACACTCAGGAATACTGGCCGCAATGGATTTCCGACCAGTCGATGAGCTTTACGGGCACACGTCTGGCGCCCAACGGCAGGGACGCCTCCGGCACCGGACGCTACTACATCCTCTACGCCTATCCATGGGGCTATGTCGACAACCATCCCAACGACTACGCCGAACTCAACTCCTTCGATATCTCGCGGGCAGTCGACGCCTCGGGCCAGTCCGTCAGCCTTCCCGGAGCCGACTTCGTGAGGGTATACACCGGAGTGAACCAATACTGCGGCTGGCTCGGGGAAAGCTCCACCGAGATAACCCGCGCACAGGACCTGCACATAAGCCTAAAATAAAACCGAATGAAAAAACTTTTACTCCCCATCCTCATTGGCACCCTCCTGTCGTCAGGAGCAGCGGCCGAGACTCTCGATTTTTCGAAAATCGAGCACTGGAGCGGCTCGGGGCCTAACAAGGCCGCTTTCGTGCTCTCGATTACGCCCGACAAAGACCAGAAAAATCCGGGCACCCTTGTCTGGGGCTACCGCTGGGAAGCGGGCGAGGAGCCTACGGGCTTCGACATGCTCAAGGCCGTGGCGGCGGGTTCATCGGACTTCATCGCGCTGGTACAGTACACCGGGGAGATGGGTTATACCTTCGACGGCGGCGGCTTCGCCAAGGACATCAACGACCTTGCCGAGCACCTGAGGTTCGACTTCGACGGAGCGAGCGGCGACGGCAGCATTGCCTTCGGGTACTTCAGTCCGAATACCGGAATGAACCAGACGTCGGCCCCCGGGTCGGAGGCAATCGCACTGGCCGCCGAGGCCATAGACAACGCCAAGAGCACACACCTCATAATACATCCTCTCGATGCGGCGACCTACGGCTATCCGGCCTACGACTACGACTGGTGGAAGCTGGACCGCACGGCCTGCAAGGACCCGGCCCATAGCTACTGGAACGCAGGATGGTACAATGGCTACTGGAGCTACTGGGTCGGAGACACGGACATCGAGAGTCTGGGTTACTCGGGGCTGGGAATGAGCTCTGTGACCCTGCTTGACGGCGACGTCCACGGCTGGAAATACAACGACTTCGGCGGCGCAAGCTCCGACGAATGGGGGCCGTTGAACTATCGGCATGAGGTCGCCGCGACCGTCGGCATCGCTGACGTCAGAGCCGAATCAGAGGAGGACCGTGAGGAATGGTACCGCCTCGACGGTACCGCTCTGGATGGTAGACCCGAAATTCCGGGAATCTATATTCTGCGCAAAGGCGCGACACACAGCAAAATCCTTGTAAGATAGGAAGATAATCCCAATCAACACATAATTTCAAACTCTATGAAGAATCTGTTACAAACCACAGTTTTAGCCCTCGCTATGCCCTTAGGCGCAGCGGCGGCAGACTTCCAGGACGGTGACTTTTACTTCAATATCCTTGAAGGAGGCACCACAGTGGAACTCACCAAGCCCACCACGGGCGACTACAGCATCAGCACGGTCGTTGTCCCGACAACTGCCACAGACGGCACGACGACCTATCAGGTTGTGGCCGTCGGTGCCGAAGCATTCCGCCTGAACAAAATCGTCCAGAGCGTGACAATCCCCGAGGGAGTGACCTCCATCGGCAAAAAGGCTTTCTACCAGTGTATCTCCATCACCAGTCTGAGTCTTCCCGAAGGACTGACCTCCATGGGCGGAGCGGCCTTCGAGGGCTGCAAGTACCTTACGGAACTCTACATTCCCGGGAGCTGCACCGAGTGGGGCTACGACTACGGCACCTATTCCCGCGCGTTCGCCGACTGCAAGGGACTTACCAAAATAGTCATCGGCGAAGGCATAACGAAACTGCCCGACTCCGCTTTCTCGATGTTGGGCGTGAACTGGAGCGACATCAAGTATCTTGAGCTTCCGTCAACCCTCACGGATGCGCAAGGCGCGTTCCATTCCAATATTCCCCTCTCCTGGGGCGGCGAAATCATCCTCCACAGCACCACGCCCACGAATCTCGGCGATGTGGCTACCCACAGCTGGGACCTTGACGGCGCCTACGACAATGTAAAGATCTATGTTCCCGAGGACGCGCTCGAAGATTATAAGGCAGACGCTTTCTGGGGCAAGTTCACGCTTCTTCGCAAAATCGGCTGGGAGCCGATGCCGGTTCCAGAGCCCTACAGGTTCGCAACGGGCGTAGAATCCGACGCCGCGGTGTCGTTCTCGGCCCGCTGGAACGACGACAAGGCCCTCGACAACCTCACCGAGATGGTCTACATCCCCGATGGAGCCACGGTCGACAAAGTGCTTCGCGCAGTACTCAAGGGCGACAACCGCTTCTACGCCATGCAGTACAACGAAGAAAAAATCGCCTACGGCTTCGACACCAACGGCGACGGATCCCGGGGAATCTACGTGGACGGCACGAAAAAATTCATGAATGAGGAATACGGCTATTCCGTTGTCTTTGACAGCGACAAGGACAAGGCCGGTCCCGCCAGCGAGTACGACCACTGGAAGGTAAACAGCGAGACCGAGGAATGGAAGTTCTTCGTGAACGGCGAAGTGGCTGACCTGACGACGCCCGTGAAGAACGGCGACGCGGTGGTTCTCGAATACATTTCCGTTGACGCCACGGCGCCTTCGGAGGCTCCTTACACCTTCTATCTCCGTCCTGTCGACGAGCAGGGAGTGTGGACCCTCGACGAGGCCACTGTCAATACCGCCAACGGCAAGCAGATTTATGTTCCCATGATTGCAAATGTGCTGTCCGACGGCGCCAATCTCTATGGCGTCGGCATAAGCGCTGAATGTTTCGCCGCTGACGGAAGTACAAGCTCGACCGCCTATACAACTTATATAGCAAACGGAAAGAACGGCAATATGTCATGCCGTGTCACCACCACAAGCCCGGAAGACGCAATTCTTCGTCCATACCTGAATATCCGCAAAGTCTGGGAGGAAGGTACAAGCGCTTCCGTACGCCGCGTCTACGGCAACGACCTCCTCATGCATACCACCGTTGCCCATCCCGTAACCGCCATACGTCTCACTGATGTTGAAGACGGCTCTACCCTTGCTCTTGACAACATGGGCACGAAGGATCTCTATGTGAGCTTCGAGCCGGCAGACGCCGATTTCCCCTCCGTGAAATTCACGACCGCTGACGAGGCTGTGGCTTCCATGTATGTTCCCAACCGCGCTCCCTATTATCTGATCGGCCACAGCGAAGGAAACACCACCCTCACCATTTCCTCGACCGACGGTTCTGCTACCAGAACCTACAATGTCACCGTTGCCGGAATCGACACATCCAAGCCCGACGACGAATACCGCGACGGCATTGTATTCCTCAACGAGGAATGGTTCACACACACGAGTGGCTCGCTGAACTATGTCGACGCAAATGGCGAGGTTTACTACCGCGCCTACGGCTCACAGAACGGCAACATGGCTTTCGGCGCAACCTCCTGCTATGCGATGGAGTATGCAGGCAAGCTTTTCGTGATGTCGAAGCAGCCCTGGGACAGCGGCGACACCCGTCCCCTCAAGAGCGGCGGCCGCGTGGTAGTTGCCGACGCAAAGACAATGAAGCACATCGCGGCCTTCGACGAAATCGGCGGCGACGGACGCGCCTGCGTGGGCGTGAACCCCGCGAAAGTATACCTCAGCCACACGAATGGCGTGCGCGTGATGCACCTCGGCGATGAAATCACCATCGAGGACAAGGACATCGAAGGCATAAGCGTCGGACGCAACGGCCAAATGGGCGATATGGTGAAAGCCGGGAAATATGTCTTCGCCACCAACGTCGGCTCCTCGCTCGTAATCATCGACTCCGAGACCGACAAGGTTGTCGAAACCCGCGAAATCAGCGGCATCCAGACGGTAGCGCAGAGCCTCGACGGCCGCGTATGGGTCGGATGCGCAAAGAACCTCCGCTATATCAATCCCGAGACTCTTGAGATGAGCGAGCCTATGGCATTTACCGCCGGCTCAATCGGCTGCTCCAGCAGCTCCTGGCGTCCCGGCAACCTCCGCGCTTCCACCAAGACCAACTCCCTCTTCTGGAGCGGCGGCAACTGGAACGGTTCCGACGGCTCGCTCGTACGCTGGGACCTTGACAAGGAAGCCGACCCCGCCAACCTTACCGCTCTTTACAAGCACGACACCAAAGCCGGCTACGGCACACAGGGCTATGGCACCCCGAACTACGACCCCCGCACGGACACGTGGATTTACGGCACCAACAACGGTTTCGGTGTCAATGCGATGTATAACTGGTACGTATTCGTCGACGCCACCACAGGCGCTGTCAAGCACACGATGAAGCTGAGCGAATACTTCTGGTTCCCCGGCATGGCGGTCATTCCGGACAAGCATGACCCGGAAGTGGCAGAAATCGCCGACGTGGAGATGAAGGACACCGACGAACCGCTGACAATCGAGCTCAACCCGACCGACGCTGACAACCTCGACTGCAACATCAGCCTCGCTCTCCTCGACGGAGACGCCCCCGAAGCAGCCCTCGAAGAGAATGAAGCCGAACCCGCACAGGCCGTGAAAGCCACCCTCGAAGGGAAGACCCTCACCCTCGCGCCGCAGGCCGTCGGCTCGCGCACGCTCCACTTCTCCGTAGAGTCCAACGGTAAGGTCGTCAACAAGGAAATGACAGTCAGCGTCAAGGAGACCACAGGCATCCGCGAAATCGACGCCTCCACGGAGGCCGAGGCCGTCTACTACCGCACCGACGGCGTCCGCATCGACGGTCGCCCGTCCGCTCCCGGCGTGTATATTCTCAAGCAGGGCACATCTGTCCGCAAAGTCGTACTCTGATGCGCCGCTCACTCTTAATCGCACTTTTCGCCCTCGGCATCGCCTCCCGCGCTGCCGCGGGCGATTCCGGCTTCACGGAAGGCGTGTTCTTCGTGAACGAGGACTGGTACGGTCATCAGAACTCGACCGTGAACTATCTCCTGCCCGATGACCCGGAGCAAAACTATTGGAGCTACCGCGTGTTCCGCGAAGCCAATCCGGGACATGAACTGGGCTGCACCACGCAGTACGGTGCCATCTGGGACGGTCGTTTCTATCTGATATCCAAGCAGGCCAAGGACCCCGGCGCGGAAATCACCGGCGGACGCATCACCGTCTGCGAGGCCGCGGACATGAAGCTCGTGAAGCAACTGGAGCTCATCGACCCCTCGGGAATGCAGTGCGACGGGCGCGCCTTCTGCGGCGTGTCAGCCACGAAGGGCTACGTCTCCTCGAGCAACGGCATCTGGGTCCTGAACCTATCGACCCTCGAAATCGAAAGGCAGGTGGAAGGCTCGGCCAACCCGAACACGGGCGACGACAAACCGAACTCTGATCCGACCTCATCGCTCTACATGGGGCAGACGGGAACTATGGTGCTTGCCGAGGGCCGTGTATTCGCCGTGCATCAGCAATACGGGCTTCTGGTGATTGACCCGGAAACGGACAAGGTGACGGAGGTGCTCGACCTGGGCATCGTCGACGATGCCATCGAGGCAGACACGGGCACGCGCCCGACGAAACCGACGGGCATTGGCTCGACGGTTGTACGGGCGAAGGACGGCTCGCTCTGGCACTCCTGCGCGAAGAACGTTCAGGGTACGGGAGCGACGGCACCCTACCTTGTGCGCGTGGATCCGGCTACGCTCGAGCGGGAGGTCGTGCGCATCGGGGGCGACGGGATGTACCCTCCGTCGAACTCCTGGTACGCCTGGACTCCCGACCCATTCTGCGCCTCGCGCAGGACGGACAGACTCTACTGGTGCGGAGGACCGGGAAGATGGTCGTCGTCGGGAACAATTTTCCGCTTCGACACGTCCAAGGAGCGCCTCGACTTGCTTGTGGACCTCACAAAGCAACCCGACTCGTGGCTGGTCTACGGTTGTTCCTTAGGCATACACCCCGAGACGGACGAACTCTACACCTCCCTCTACCATAAATTCACGGACGATACCTACATCACGCGACGCATGGACGCCGACGGCCGGACTATCCGCGACTATGCGATGATTGCCAACTACTGGTTCCCGTCTCTGCCCGTGTTCCCTCAGGGCGCGGGCCACAGCGGCCTCGAGAGCGTTGCCGCGCCGTCGGTAGCTCTCGACGGCGCCGTCTACAACCTTCAGGGCGTGCGAATGACGCGACCGCTCGGGGAACTTCCCCCCGGCATCTACATCTCCGCCGGACGAAAAATCCTTAAACGCTGACAACGCAGGTACGCAACACTGACAGCCCGGGGTTCTCACCCCGGGTTTTTTATGCCGAACACTCCACATTCCTGGAAAGTCATTTTTACGGCATCGGAGTGGGATGGACTTCCGGCGACCTCAACCTCTCGTGCGCCCTGCGCAACATATTCACCTCATCGTTGACAGCATCGAAATCGACAAGCGATACACCTGCATATTTCAGTATAGTCGAAGCCTTTTCGCCCACCTATCGAAGAGCCGTCGAGCTGTCCCTCTCCTATTCTTTCAGCTATGGCAAGAAGGTGTCGCATGACTCCGAGGACTTCAATTCCGGCGGCGTAGGAAGCGCTCTGCTCGAATGATGCGGCAACGGTTTGTTTTTTTCGAAAATTTTTGCGACCTTTGCTTCATAAAACCAATAACAATCATGAAAAAACAAGTCATTGCCCTTGCCGTCGGTCTTTCGGCCATTTTCGGTGCAACGGCCTTTGAAGGCCAGATTACTTACCGCAGTTATCACAACTATTCTCCGGAGACGCTGAAGATGCAGCCGCTGGTGTACAACGGCGCTGACACTGTCACCATTACCGTGAAGGACAATGTGATGGTGATGAACAATTCGCGCACGGGAGTTATCTCCATCGAAGACGGAAAGACTCACACTGAGTACTCGCCGGCAGACAACACAGGCTTCACTTGCCCGAAGGTGCTTCAGGACCTGAAGTTCGGCGCCCGGAAGACTGACGAGACGCGCGAGCTCCTCGGCGGAGAGGTGAGCAAGTATGTGTCGGCGGAGAATGCCCAGGTGGGCATGGAGATGACGGCGTGGGTTTCGGACGATACGCGCGGCATCCCGGCAGAGGTGCTCAAAATCATCAACGCGGGTCTCGAGGTGCCCGGCCTGGTGCTGAAATACACCACCTCCACGAGCGGCCAGTATGCCACTTTCGTGTGCATGGAAGTGCTCGACATCACTCCCCGCGAGGTTTCCGAGGAGGAGATTGCCGTGATTCCGGCAGGCGCAAAGATGGAGACGGTAGCAGACTGGGGAAAATATAAATACAAGGACAAGAAAAAAGGCATGGCCGCTAAATTCGTGCCCAAGGACATGAAGGAGGCCGTGGCCTTCGGCGATCTCGTGACGGATTTCATGGCCAAGCACCCGGCGTCGCCGTCGAAGAGCGACCTTCGCACATACGAGCTCGATGAGAACTGGGATTTCTAAGGTTCTCGCGCTTCTTGTTCTCGCGGCCTCCGCCTTTGCGGAGGGCCGTGCGGAGAGCGACGCGCGCTACGAGCGTGTGTCGCTCTGCCAGTTCATGGTGTCCTATCCCCAGAAGACCTATTTCCGCGAACTGGAGCAGGAGTACACTTCCCTGCCCTTCCCGAACCGCTTCAACAACCACTTCTTAGGGGTGAACTTCATAAAATTCGCCTCGGAGGAAGGGTCGGCGGCCTCGCGGATAGACTTTTTTCTGAAGGACGCGCAGGTTGCGAAGAAGTGCGTGGCGAAATGGTTCGGGCGCACGAAGGCCAAGGGTACATTTTCAGTGGAACTTCTCCAGGAGCGCGGCTTCTACAACGCCACGGCCACGGACGCGCGGACAGCCCGCCTCTCGCAACGCGGCGAGGCGGCCCTCGGCGACGGCGGGGAGCGCCTCCTTGGCTACACTTTCGTAGCCGTGCACGACTTCGAGCCTCAGGACGGGGAACGGAGCAAGGCGTGGAAGCTGAACAGAAAGCTGAAGGACGAGGACCCTGACGAGCCGCTCCAGCTGAGCGACAGCACGGTGCGCGCGGAGTACAACAAGCAGTACCACAACGCTCAGGGGCGTAAGGGTTCCTACAAAATAAAGTGCACTACGCATCTCTACCGGCTGGTGTGGGACGATGAGATTGCAGCGCGCTTCTACTCGGAGCTGTACACCGAGCAGGCCGACGAGGCCCTCCGTCGGGCCTTCGACTCGGAGCGCGGGCTTTTCCGCCTCGAGAAGGCCGGGGAATACACGACGACGCTCGACGTGAAGCGCGACAGGCGCATAAAATCCAACGAACAGCTTGTTAAAACGGCGCTGGCGCGAGTGATGGACAGGAACCTCGCCGGCCTCCAGACCATCTGCCCGGCATTCCGCGTCAAGGCTCCGCTCACGGTTGCCGAGGACGGGACTCTGACTTCCGAAATCGGGATGAAGGAGGACATCGCGGCGGGAAGCCTCTATGAGGTTGTTGAACGCGAGGAGGACGAGAGCGGGAAAATCAGCTATAACCATGTGGGGATAGTCCGGGCCGCGCAAGGGCGCGTATGGGACAACCGCTTCAACGCATATGACCAGGCCGACGGACGTGACGACAACGGACTCACGGCCACGACCTTCGAGACTGTGGAGGGGAAGGACTTCTATTCGGGTCTGCTGCTACGCAAGATAGTGGAATAAGATGGATATCCTTCGCCGCGAACTCAATGCCATCTATGCCGCCCAGCGCCTCGAAGAGGAGGTGCTGGACCCGGAGGCTGTGGCCGAGGCGGTGCGCGGGCTGGCGAGTCTGGCTCAGATGACCAACGGCATGGCTGTAATCACGGATGCGGCCTGCGACCGCTGCTACATGCAGGCCGGAGCCGTGGGAGAGCTGTTAGGGCTGGCGGACGCACTTCCGGCGGAGTACGGCTCAAGCGACGAGGACCTTATCTACAACCGTATCCATCCCGAGGACCTGGCGGAGAAGCGGATGCTGGAATATGAATACTTCAAATACGCAGACCGGCTTCCGCCGGCGGTCAAGACCAAGGCGAAGGCCACATGCCGTCTCCGTATGCGCGACAGGGGCGGCCGCTACGTCTACATCGACAACAGCACGGGGCTGATGCGCCTCTCGCCCGCAGGTAAGATATGGCTGATACTCTGCCGCTACGAACTCTCGCCGGACCAGACGGCGTCGGAGGGCATCAGTCCGAGAATCCTCCACGTCGGCGCGGGGAACATTCTCGAGCCGGACCTCGGTGCGCGGAAGCGGAAAATCCTGAGCGCGAGGGAGAAGGAAATTCTCAGGCTCATCGGGGAGGGGCAGGCGAGCAAGTCGATAGCGTCGGCCCTCGGAATCAGCATCAACACCGTGAGCCGCCACCGCCAGAACATCCTCGCCAAACTAAGCGTCTCCAACGCCGCCCAGGCCCTCTCCGCCGCCCGCTCAATGGGTCTGCTGTAAGAAGATTATAATTTCCATAAGACTTATAAAACTTATACGACTTATAAAACTTATAAGATTTATAAGATTTATAGCGCCCCCTCAGCTCTCTATGGTTATAAATCAGTATTGGGCGGAGAGGGGACGAGGGCGTAACTTTGCAGGAAAAAGACCATATTATGAGAAAACTGCTTTTTCTTGCCAGTCTGGCGCTGGGAGCGTCGCAGATGCCGGCTTTCTCGCCGGAGGGGGCGACGGTGTACTTTGTTATCACGGACCGTTTCTGCAACGGGGACTCGACGAATGACGTAAACTACGGCCGCATTACGGACTATGGTTCGGAGCGGCTGAACGCGGCGACTTTCCACGGCGGCGACCTAAAGGGAATTCTTGAGAAGGCCCGCGAGGGCTATTTCCGGGAGCTGGGTGTCGACGTGGTGTGGATGACTGATGTCTACGAGCAGATTCACGGCTGGATGTCGGGGAGCGGACCGGTGAACGATTTCCCGCACTACGGATACCACGGCTACTATCCGCTGGACTACACTCAGCTCGACAAGAACTACGGGACGGCGGCGGAGCTCCGCGAGCTGGTGGACACTCTTCACAGGCAGGGCATCAGGGTGATGCTCGGCGCGAACATCAACGACCCGGGCTACCCCACCCTTCTTGACGCCGTTCAGCTCGGCTTCGCCTCCACAGGGCTCAGCGAGGCTGAGGCCGCGCGCCACGACCGCGCGTGGAGCTACGACCGCTTCTTCGAGGGACGCCTCGGCTGGGACGGCTGGTATGACCGCCGATGGGTGAGGATGCCCGACGAGGGCTGGGACGAGAGCAATCCGCTGGAGGCGACGCTCTACGGGATGCCCGACTTCAAGGACGAGAACCGCGAGGCAGCGACGTGGCCTGCGTTTCTGCAACGGAAGTGGGCTATGGAAGGGACGGCCAACGACGCATGGGTGAATCCTTCGGCGCGGAAGCTCCGCGGGGAGAAGGAACTGAGCCCGGTGAGTCTGGTAATCGCCACGATAGCATCGTGGGTCGGAGAATTCGGAATCGACGGGATGCGCTGCGATATTGTCGAAAATTCACGTTTAGAGCGGTGGAAGGAGCTTTCCGAGGCCTGCAACCGCGAACTTACGCGATGGCGCAGGGAGCATCCCGATGACCCGGCGTCGAAGTGGACGGAGCCCTTCTACATGACGGGGGATTTCGACCATGCGTCGATTGACTACAAGAAGGACTACGCCGAGGCCGGCTTCTCGAGTATGGTGAATTTCTATTTTCCCAAGCGCGGAGACCTCGACAACATAGTCTATACGTGGCAGGCCTATGCGGACAGTATGGTCGTGCATCCCGACTGGCATCCGTTCAGCTATCTCAACAATTCCTACCACCGGGACGCGGACATGGAGCGGATGGAGGACTGCGCAACGACGCTTCTGCTCTCGCCGGGGGCTGTTCAGCTGTTCTACGGCGACGAGACGCGGCGCCCCCTCAGCGAGGCGCGGCTGAATGTGGACGCGGACCAGGCTTTCCGCTCGGACATGAACTGGGCGACGGCCGACACGGCGCTGACGGCCCATTTCCGGAGGCTCGGCGCCATCCGCAGGGCACATCCGGCAATTGCCCGTGGGCGTCAGCGGACTCTGGACGCACACACCTGTGTGAGGACTGCGGAGGGGGACACCGTTCTTATCCGTCTGCTGCCGGCGGAGCGTCCGGTGATTGAGGTCGCGGGCATTTTTGCCGAGGGCGCCCGTGTGCGGGAGCTTTACACGGGGACGGAGCTGACTGTCAGCGACGGACGGATTACCCTGCCGGAAACGAAGGCAGGTGTGGCAGTTGTTTCGGAGATTTAGGGCTTTGCGGGAATTTCACGCAAGTGCCCTCCGTACGTGGCTCCCCCTCTCCGCGCTCCCCGCGCGCGGGAAGGGGGACTTTTTTTGATTTTTTCCTCCGGGAATTTTTTGGAATTCGGAAAAATTTCCGTAATTTTGCAAAAGCCTACGATATGAGTCTTTAATCACTGATTTTATGCCATCTGCCATCGAGCACGAAGCAACTGTAGTCACCCGTCTTCACGGGGAGACTTTGCTTGTGCGCATACGTCCGCAGGCGTCCGACGCTTGCCGCGGGTGCGCGCTTGTGTCGAGTTGCGGCCCGAAGGAAAAGCGCGGGGAAAGTGTGGAGGTCAGGGCCACGGCCGGGGCTTTCGCGGACCGGATTCGCCCCGGGCTGACCGTCATGGTGAGTCCTGAAAAAGGCGCGACGGCCCGTGCTACAAATCTTCTGCTGATGCTGCCGCTCGCCGGACTGCTTTGCGGAGCCATAGCGGGCGCGGCTTCCGGCCTCAGCGAGGGGCAGACGGCACTTGCGACGCTCGGCGGCGCGGCCGCGGGATTCGTTCCGGCCCTTATTGCCGGGCGGAGAGGCGGGAGAAGCGGGTGGACAGTCAGGGGTATAGTGACGGACAACACCAACAAATAATCAACGACATACCACATTTCCAATAGGGAAGATGAACATTCTGCTTGCAACAATCGTCATTCTGGGCGTGACCGGCCTTGCGGGAGCCTTGCTGCTCTACGCCACGTCGAGGGCCTTCGCAACGCCTCCTGCCGACCCGCGCGAGGATGCAATCCGCGAAGCCCTGCCGGGGGCAAACTGCGGAGCCTGCGGACTGAAGGGATGCTCGGACTTCGCTCGCGAATGCGTAGCCCGCGGCAATCTCGACGGCCTGAACTGCCCGAGCGCGGGCCCCGAAGGAATGAAGCGCATAGCTGAAATCCTTGGGGTCGCAAATGAAGCGACGGACACACCGGTTGCCGTGCTTCACTGCTCGGGAAGCTGTTCGGCGCGTCCGCGTCCGCACCTCTACGATGGAGCTCGCTCGTGCGCGGTCATGGCCTCGACGGGCATTGGCACGTCGGGGTGCGCGTGGGGCTGTCTGGGGTGCGGCGACTGCGTGTCGGTCTGCAAGTTCGGCGCGCTGAGCATGGACCCGGAGACCGGTCTGCCGGTAATCGACCCGGAGAAATGCACGGGATGCGGAGTATGTGCGGGCGAGTGTCCGCGGAAATTAATCGAGCTTCGTCCCCGTGGGCGCCGCGACCGGCGCGTGTGGGTGAGTTGCTCGAGCCGCGACAAGGGAGCGACGGCCCGGAAGGTATGCTCGGCTGCCTGCATAGGATGCGGGAAATGCGCGCGCACATGTCCCTTCGAGGCCATAACGATAAGCGACAATCTCGCCTATATCAATCCCGAGGCATGCAAGGCCTGCGGTAAATGTATTACAGTGTGCCCCACGGGGGCGATTCACGCCACATTCAGTCCGGTAGTCAAGAATGAAACTCAGGAGCTTTAAAATCGGCGGCATCCATCCGTCGGAACATAAGGACGCATCGACGGAAATCATCACCCTGCCGCTTCCGCGGCGGGTAATCCTGCCCGTCAGCCAGCACATAGGCGCCCCGGCGAAAGCCGTTGTGGCGAAGGGGGAGCGCGTGGAGCGTCTGCAGCTCGTGGCGGAATGTGCCTCCTTCGTGTCGGCGAATGTCTACAGTCCCATCAGCGGAACCGTAGCGGCAATCGACAGCCTGCCGATGGCCGGAGGGATGCCACAGCCGTGCATCGTAATCGAAGCCTCGGAAGAGGACCACGCCACAGACACCGCCCGCCGCGAGGAATACTGGGAGGGCATAAAAGTCCGGTCGGGACTCGAACCCGGACGCTTCGACAAGCTTACGGGCGACGAAGTCCGCACGGCAATACGCGACGCGGGCATCGTGGGCCTCGGCGGCGCGGCCTTTCCTTCCCACGTGAAGTACACGATGAAGCCTGACGTGCGCCCGGAAGTGCTCATCATCAACGCCTGCGAATGCGAGCCCTACCTCCGCTGCGACGACGCCCTTATGCGGGCGTGGCCGGAGCAAATCGTGGCGGGCATCTCTCTGCTGCTCAAGGCCACGGGGGCGCCGAAAGCCGTGATAGGCATAGAGGAGAACAAGCCCGAAGCTGCTGAAGCCCTGATGAAGGCCCTCGCCGGACACGAAGACATCAGCATACAGTTGCTCAAAACGAAATACCCGCAGGGCGGCGAGAAACAGCTCATCGAGGCCATAACGGGACGCCGCGTGGCGTCCGGGGCCCTGCCCATCAGTGTCGGGGCCGTAGTGGCAAATGTCGCCACGGCCTTCGCGGCATGGCAGGCCGTGGCATTCGGGATGCCTCTGGTTGAACGCACCATAACCCTCACCGGCGAGGGGATTCCCGCCGGCGAGCGCCGCAACTACCTGACGACAATAGGCACTCCGCTGAGCGAGCTGCCGATTCCGACAGCCGACGTGAAGGTAATCGTCGGAGGACCGATGATGGGCCGCACGGCCGTCGACCTCCGCGGCCCGGTGCTCAAGGGCACCTCGGGTCTGACGATACTTCCGCCCAAGACGCGCCGTGCGCCCGAGCCCTGTATGCGCTGCGGCAAATGCGTCGAGGCGTGCCCGATGGGACTTGAGCCCTATCTGCTGAGCCGTTTCGGAAAACTGCGTATGTGGGACGAGGCCCGGGAACATGCCGTGGCCGACTGTCTGGAATGCGGGGCGTGCTCCTACAGCTGCCCGTCGGGCCGTCCCATCCTCGACTATATAAGAATAGCAAAACAACGCTCGCGCAAATGATACTATCGCCTTCCCCCCATCTGCACACCCCGCGCACGGTGCGCGGCACGATGTTCCGGGTGCTTCTGGCACTCACTCCGGCCTGGATTACGGGCCTGTGGGTGTTCGGCTTCCCGGTTGTGTGGCTCACCGCCGTGTGCATCGCTTCGTGTATGCTCGCCGAATGGCTCATCACCCGCTATATGCTGCATCGACCGGACAGCCTCGGCGACCTTTCGGCAGTCGTGACGGGTCTGCTTCTGGCCATGAACCTTCCGCCGACGCTTCCGTTGTGGATGGCCGTGGCGGGGTCCGTGGCGGCAATAGGCATAGCCAAGATGTGTTTCGGCGGTCTCGGCGCCAACATCTTCAATCCGGCGCTTGTGGGGCGCGTGTTCCTGCTGATATCCTTCCCGGCGGCGATGACCGAGTGGCTGTTGCCTGACGGGACCGTGGGCGCGACGGTGCTCTCCGGCCTGAAGGAGAATCCGGAGACGCTGGCGAATCTCGAGCCGGGCTCAATGTTCCTCGGCATCATGGGAGGCTCGGCCGGCGAGACGGGTTCGCTCGCTCTTCTACTGGGGGGGCTCTACCTCATAGCCGACAGGGTGATACGCTGGGAGATACCGGCGGCAATCCTTGCGGCCGTGGTTGTTCTCGACCTCTGCCTGGGCTTCCCGCCCGTGATTGACCTGCTGAGCGGCGGCCTTCTGCTGGGAGCCTTCTTCATGGCCACGGACTACACGACGTCGCCGATGACCCGGCGTGGGATGCTCGTCTACGGCGCGGCAATCGGGTTGCTGACGGTGTGCATCCGCCGCTGGGGGGCATATCCCGAAGGAATGTCCTTCGCAATCCTGATCATGAACGGGTTCACCCCGCTAATCAACCGCTACATCCTGCCGAGGCGCTTCTCGCCCAAGGCCGCCAAGGAGGGGGCAAAGGCATGAAAAGTACACTTAAAAACATGATTCTGTCGCTCGGGACGCTTGTAATCGTTTCCGGAGCGATACTCGCGGGAGTAAAACTCCTGACGGAAAAGCCCATTGAGGAAGCGGGCCGTCGCGCCAGGACGGAGGCCTTCAAAGATGTGCTCGGAGAATTCGACAACAATCCGGCGGACGAAGCCGTGACGCTCGGGGACGGGACAACGGTCTATCCGGCAAGCAAAGGAGGAGAGTCTGCAGGCTGCGCCGTTGAAATCACTGCACATCAGGGCTTCGGAGGTCCCTTCAGGCTGATGGTAGGCTTCGACAGGAGCGGGGCCGTGACCGGCTATACCGTGCTCCAGCATGCTGAGACGCCCGGTCTGGGGGCCAAGATGGACAAATGGTTCTCGGACGCGGCGCGCCCCTCGCGCAACATCATCGGGCGGCGTCCCGAAGGCGGCGACGGCTCCACAGGAGCCTCGAAAGCGCCGGCAGAAGGCCACAAGGCCGGGACGCTGAGGGTCAGCAAGGACGGCGGCGAAATCGACGCCATCACGGGAGCGACAATCACCTCGCGCGCATTTCTTGACGCGGTGAACCGCGCGGCCGAGTCGTACAAACTTATGGAGACTGAAAAATGAAAGCGCTGACCGTATTTCTCGACGGCCTGATCCGCCGAAATCCCACATTCGTACTGATACTGGGCATGTGTCCCACACTTGGCACTACTTCGTCGGCCCTGACGGGCTTCTCGATGGGTGTTGCCACGCTATTCGTGCTCGCACTTTCTAACATGGCCATCTCGGCGCTGAAGAACTTTGTACCGGAGAAGGTGCGCATCCCGGCGTTCATAGTGGTCATCGCGTCGTTCGTGACGGTTCTCTAGATGCTGATGCAGGCTTACCTGCCGGGGCTCTACACGACCTTAGGCATCTTCATACCTCTTATCGTGGTGAACTGCATCCTTCTGGGACGTGCTGAAGCCTTCGCATCGAAAAACAGCGTGGGGCTCTCGCTGGCCGACGGCCTCGGCGTTGGCCTCGGCTTCACCTGTGCACTGACCCTACTCGGTGCCGTGCGCGAGTTGCTCGGCGCGGGAAGCGTGTTCGGAATGCAGATTTATCCGGAACAGTACGGGGCCCTCGTATTCGTTCTCGCGCCGGGGGCCTTTATCGTGCTGGGCCTTCTTATCGCCCTTTTCAACCGTCTCATCATCAAGCCTGAATAAGCCATGCTGGAATATCTGACCATCATATTCACGGCCATCCTGGTCAACAATATCGTCTTCGCGCAGTTTCTGGGCATCTGCCCTTTCATAGGCGTGTCAAAAAATCTCGAGAGCGCCTACGGCATGGGGGCGGCTGTCGCCTTCGTCATGGCCATCGCCACAGCCGTGACATGGCTTCTGCAGAGCTATGTACTTGTTTCCCTGGGGATTGAGTACATACAGACTATCGCCTTTATCCTTGTGATAGCCATCCTTGTGCAGATGCTGGAAATAATCATGAAGAAAACGGCTCCCGGACTTTATGCGGCATTGGGCGTTTATCTTCCGCTGATTACGACGAACTGCGCGGTGCTTGGCGTGGCGATACTCGTGACCCAGAAAGCCATGAGCTTTCCCCAGTCGATAGTGTACGCTGTTGCCACAGCGGCGGGATTCGCGCTGGCCCTCACCATCTTCGCCGGCATCCGCACCCAGCTCGAGCTCAACGAAAGCACTCCCCGCTCCATGCGCGGCGTCCCGCTCGCCCTCATAGTAGCCGGCCTCCTCGCCATGGCCTTCATGGGCTTCACAGGCATGGGGCAGTGAAACTTTGTACATACGGGCATACCGGGCTTCATACGGCAAGCACCTTCCTTTTCTTAAAATCTTCAGAAATACTTTTCACAAATTTGTGAAAACAGAAATTTATTATTAACTTTGCAAATCAACAATTGCTTATGGTTGTAGTTTTTGAAGAGAGCTATCTGAAGGAAATGTATGAGACCGGAAGATGTACCGACAAGAAGCATCGCTTCCAGCCGGAGATAATAAAGCGGTATCAGAAGCGCATCGTAACGCTTATGTCGGTACCTTCGCCCGAGGACCTCTATCGTTTCAATTCCCTTAACTTCGAAGCCTTGACAGGGGATAAATCGGGCCGCTATTCCATCCGGGTCAACGATAAATACCGTATAGAGTTTACGCTCGAATCAGGCACTGAACAACCAAAGTTAGTCATTTGTAATATTGTAGAACTCTCCAACCACTATGAATAACAAAATTACGCTATCAGGCATAAAAGATTCGATGATTGCCAACAATCTGGTGCCGTCCGAGCCTACGCATCCCGGAGAGGTCCTTCGGGAAGAACTGGAATGCCGCGGTATCACGCAAACACGTCTGGCAAAAGAGATGGGAGTAAAAGTATCCCTGCTTAACGAGCTTATCAACGGGAAACGCGATTTCACACTCGAATATGCCATGATGATTGAAGCGGCCCTCGGTATATCTTCAGACTTCTGGATGAATTTCCAGCAAAACTATGACAAATTCCGCGTTCAGAAAGACGCCACCTTCATGGAACGGCTTGCCAATATCCGTCGTATAGCCGCCGTGCTGTAAGGAATCCTCCGGACTGAGAGGGAGTAGGGCTTGAAATAAATTTTTCCGAGGGGTGGCAATAATTTGTGAATGGGGGCGTTAAAATAATGAGAGCCGGCAGAGGCGGGCTCCCAAGAACTAAAATCCAACACTCATCCCCCCTTCCCCCGTAGCGTGCCTATGGAAGAATGTTTTACCCAACCTTTACTGAGCGCGGAGCGCTCGCAGGAAGCACCGTCTGTCGCGACGGGGACTTCCGCCACGGCCCCGAGCCACGGCCCGAAGGAGACGACACTCGCCGCCCTCCGGAGTTTCGCAAGGGCCTATCGGGCAGTGACTCTCGTGTCAATGCCTGACGCACCCGGAATGGTGCTCAACTGACTCTCGCCCCGAAGCGGACAGCGCTTCGGGGCGTTCTAACAAAAGCGGGCGTCCGAGCGTTATAAGATAAAATCTAACGGTTCAACTGCAATGAAAGGAAAAAATCTATTCTTGACAGCTCTGCTGTCGATAGCTGTAGGCATAGCGCTCGTGGCGTTCAAAAACGTAATCAACAGCTCGACGCTTGTAACGGTAGGCGGCATTTTCTTTATCGCCACCGGAGTAATCAACATGGGCCTCTTCTTAGGGAGCCGGGACAAGGACGGGAAGTCGCGCCAGGGCTTCTTCGGGAGCGCTTTCGGCTGGGGCGCCAGCGCGGCCTCGGTGCTTCTGGGCCTTGCGATGCTTATATTCCACGACCGCTTCGTGGGGCTGGTGAACTTCATGTTCGCCGTGCTGATTGCCGTGACGGCTCTCTACCAGCTCTTCCTTCTGATTTTCGGATCCCGTCCGGTGCAACTGCCGTCGTGGCTCTTCGTGGCCCCGGTACTCCTTGTGGGGGCATCGGTTTTCCTGTTCATCCCTACGGGAGTTACCGACGCGGTGATTATGCTCACCACCGGCATCTCCTTCATCGTGTTCGGCACGGCGATGCTGATTGAGAGTTTCTTTATCGGCAACGCGAACAGGCAGAGACTGAAGAGCGAAAAAGCCGCCCCGGAGGAGAAGGCCGAAGAGAAGCCGACGCCGGCGAAGGAGGCGGAGGAGACCCGCGAGCCCAAATCGCTTGACGAAGCGCACATGACAGAAGAATGATCTGGTTCGACCTCGACGATACATTATGGGCCATGACGGAGAACTCCTCGGAGGTTCTCCGCGGGCTTCACAAAGACATTTCCATTATCTCAGCTGCCTTTCCTGACAATCCGGAGAGGTGGCTCGACGTGTACCACACCGTTAACGGCGAGCTCTGGACGGCCTATGCCGCCGGAGACATCGACCGCGACTTCCTGCGCCGGGAACGCTTCGCCCGGCCGCTCGAAATCGGCGGCATTGCGCCTGAAAAGGCCGCGGAAGCGGCCGACATGCTCGACGGGGTGTATCTCGACCGACTCGGCGCATGTTCCGGAATGCTTCCGGGGGCAAGGGAATTTCTCGAACGCTTCGCCAAAGCCTGTCCCGAAAAGCCGGGAATCATTTCCAACGGCTTCAAGGAAGTGCAGCACAGAAAAATGGAATCCGCAGGCATACGCGGCTATTTTTCCACTGTGGTGCTCAGCGATGACGCCGGAGTGAACAAGCCGGACCGCCGTTTGTTCGACTACGCGCTCAAACTTACAGGAACGCGCGCCGAAGACAGCGTGATAGTGGGCGACAATCCCGTGACCGACATATTCGGTGCTCTCCGCGCCGGATGGGCCCGGGCCATATGGTACAATCCCCGCGAAACCGAAACCCCTGAGATTCTCGCCCCCTACACCGACCGGCTGACCATCGTCAAAGACTTCGACGGAATGTTCGAGGCGCTGACGAATTGAATAGAATGTCAACTGCCTTTATTACCACGCGGATATTGTAAATCTGCGAGATCAATCATCGATTTTTGGATGCCCTGGCCGCACGCCCCAATAACAAGCTACGTTGCAAGACTTTGCGAGAGGGCACACAGGCCGTGCGTCCCTACAGGCCGGGGGCGGCGATTCATTGTCCTGGAAACCGTAGTCTGGCTTTAAATGGCTGAAGTTCAGACTGTTTTGTAGAAATGACAGACGGGGCCGTGGCCGTGGCCGATTTTATAGTTTGCGCCGGTGCGTATGGCTTCGTGGACGTAGTCGTGGGCGGCGCTGGCGGCTTCGGGCACTGTCTTACCGAGGGCGAGGTGCGAGGCTATGGCCGAGGAGAGGGTGCATCCGGTGCCGTGGGTGTTGACGGTGTCGACTTTGGGGGCGGTAAAGCGGTGGGGCTCGCTTTCAGGCGACTCTACAAGGACGTCCTCGATGGTGTTGTCGTCGCGGTGTCCGCCCTTGAGGTATATTGCGACTCCCGGAAAGCGGCGCGCGAGTTCGCGGGCGGCGACGGCGAGGTCGTCATTGCGGTCGATTTTGCGGCCAAGTAGGATTTCAGCTTCCGGGATGTTGGGGGTGATTACCGTTGCTCGGGGAATTAGTATTTCACAGAGGGCCCCGACGGCCTCGCGCTCAAGGAGCGGATCGCCGGAGGTGGCGACCATCACGGGATCGAGCACAATATTGCTCACTTCGGGAAACTCGTCGAGACTCCGGCGGACCGTCCGGATGAGGGAAGCGGAATGCAACATACCGATTTTCACGGCATCGGCGCCCACGTCAGAGAGGACGGAGCGAATCTGACCGGCAACGAAATCTTCCGGCACGGGATGTACGCCGGTCACGCCGACTGTATTCTCGTCGACAACGGCTGTGATAGCGGTGGCGGCGTATACGCCGTTTGCCGAGCAACTTTTGATGTCGGCCTGAATACCTGCTCCCCCGCTGGGGTCGCTTCCCGCGATTGAAAGTACACGGGGATATGTGAGTTGGGGATTATTCATATTGTTACAGGAATGAATTACCACTCGGCTTTGCCGAGGTGGTAGGCGCTGTGCCAGAAGAGGTGTTCCATGCGGGTGCAGAGGACGTAGATGTCGGTCATTGCGTTGCGGACAGAGGGGGATGCCTGTTCGGCGAGGGCGTCGCAGGCGGCGATGGCCTTTTCCGTCGCTTCCGCGAAAGAGGTGTCGGAATAGGTCGCAATCCATTCTTCGTAGGGATTTCCAGCGAGGGGCTTTGCCTTGTCGAAGATGTAAAGCCCGGCGTCGAGATACACCTTGAAGCAGGGGAGGACGGAGGCGGCCTCAACGGCGACGTCTCCGAGCGCCTGTGCGCGCTGAACGGAGGTGTAGAGGAGGCAGGCCTGACTGATGGCGGGTGCGGCTCCGACGTCCCTGAGGAAGGAGGCATGCATCCCGGTCTCGACGGCCACGCAGTCCTTGGCGAAGCCGAGGAAGAGGTCGGTCATCTCCACACCGGGGACACGAGAGGCGATATGGGCGAGAACCTGCATGTAGTTTTTAAGGTAATGCGAGTCCTGCTGAAGGTAAAAGATGAATTTCTCGCGCGGAAGGGTGCCGGCAATGAGCTCCTGAATGAAGGGAAGGCGCAGAATTTCCTGATAGACAGGCTCAGCGGCGCGGCGTGCGGTTTCGAACCAAGACATATTTTTAGCTAATAATCGATAATCTGAGACTGGAAAGTGCGGGCATCGAAGGTCCAGAGCCGACCGTCGAGCGGCGAGGAGCCGAGGGCTAGGTGTTCAAGGGCGGCGCAGGCCTGGGCCGCGCCGACAATGCCTGGGAGCGCGCCAATCACGCCTCCTGAGGCCGCAGGACGCGAGCAAAGTTCCTCACGCTCGGGAAAAAGGTCGGCGAGACGGCGTCGGGACGGCCCACCGAAGAGCGAGACCATCCCTGCCCATTCGCCTATGGAGCCGAAAACCCATGGAACGCCCGCGCCGGCGCAGAAGTCGTCAATGAGGAAGCGGGTGGACCAGTTGTCGGTGCAGTCGAGGACGAGGTCGCATCCGGCGAGGAGTGCGGGAGCATTTTCGGCCGTCAGACCTTCGGCGACGGGCTCAAGCAGGATCTCGGAATTGAGCTCAAGGAGTCTCCGGGCCGCACATTCGGCCTTGGGCTTTCCGACCTCGGCCTCGGAGTAGAGCACCTGGCGCTGGAGGTTGGAGAGGCTGACGGTGTCAGCGTCGGCGAGGAGCATCCGCCCTACCCCGGCGGCGGCGAGATAGAGAGAAACGGGGGAGCCCAGGCCACCGAGGCCCGTGACGAGCACGGAGGCCTCACGGAGCCGTCGCTGTCCGTCGGCTCCGAAGCCGGGGAGGCTAAGGTGCCGGGCGTAGCGCTCAGGATTGTACGGACGGGGCATAGGAGTCGAAAACTTTGTCCCAGTCCTTCCAGACGACCTCCATTCCGCGGGCGCGGATGGCGGCGGCCACGGCTGCGGGGGTGCGTTCGTCGCTGACGGCGAACTGTTCGAGGCTCTGCGGATAGGTGTAGTAGCCACCCGGATCGGTCTTCGATCCGGCGCTGAGACTCGTGGCTCCGAGGGTGCAGATATTGTCGCGGAAGTCGGGACGTTCGCGGGTGCTCATGGATATATCCACGTCGGGGTCGAAGATGCGGAAGGCGAATGTGAGCTGGGCGAGCTCGCGGTCGGACATCACCACATTGGGCTGAAATCCGCTCTCGCTGGGACGCATACGCGGGAAATTGACGCTGTACTTTGTGCGCCAGTACTTCTTGCGGAGGTAGAGGAGGTGTCGTGCCATCATTGTCACGTCCGTGCGCCAGTCTTCGAGGCCGATAAGGACACCCATTCCGATTTTGTGGACCCCGGCCGCGCCCATGCGGTCGTAGCCGTTCACACGCCACTCGAAATTGCTCTTCATCCCGGCGGGATGGTAGACCTTGTAGCGCTCGCGGTGGTATGTCTCCTGAAAACATACCACGCCGTTGAGTCCTTCCCCGACGAGCCGTTCATAGCCTTCCTGCGGGAGAGGCATCACCTCAATGGAGAGGTTTGAGAAGTAGGGGCGACAGACGGCGAGAGCGCGGGCGAGGTACTCCACACCGGCGAGTTTCGGATGCTCTCCGGTGACAATCAGAAGGTTCTCGAAGGGTCCGAGGCGACGGATGGCCTTGCACTCGTCCTCAATCTGTTTCGAGGTGAGAACCACGCGCGGGAACTGGTTATGACGGTTGAAGCCGCAGTAGACGCATGAGTTGGTGCAGGCATTTGTGATGTACATGGGGATGTACATGCTCACGGTCTTGCCGAAGCGTTCGCGGGTGAGGACCTGCGCCTTTGCGGCCATCTGCTCGAGGAAGGGCGCCGCGGCCGGGGAGATGAGTGCCATGAAGTCGTCGACACCGGGATGCCGCGCGGCAAGGGCGCGCCGGACGTCGGCCTCCGTCATGGCCGCGATGGCCGCCGTAGTCTCCTCCCACGACGGCATTTTCAATAGTTCATCCGAAAACATGGTCAGTCAAGGAATGAAGTCAGAGGGCTTGTGGCCTGTCCGGGGGCGGCCGTGGCGCCGAGGCCGGCGAGATATGCGCGGCGTCCGGCCACGGTGGCCTCGGCGAATGCGCGGGCCATTTCGACGGGGTCGCCGGCGACGGCAATCGCAGTGTTTACGAGGACGGCATCGGCGCCGAGCTCCATTGCCTCGGCGGCGTGGGAGGGAGCGCCGAGTCCGGCGTCGACAACCACGGGTACGCGGCTCTCGGCGATGATGATTTCGAGGAGTTCGCGGGTGACGAGGCCCTTGTTCGTGCCGATGGGCGCGGCGAGAGGCATCACGGCGGCGGAACCAACGTCCTCGAGGCGCTTGCAGAGCACGGGGTCGGCCTGAATGTAGGGCAAAACCACAAAGCCGAGCTTCACGAGTTCCTCCGTGGCCCTGAGGGTCTCGACGGGGTCGGGGAAAAGATACTTGGGGTCCGGATGAATCTCGAGCTTGATGAAATTTGTGCCGAAAGCCTCGCGGGCGAGCTCGGCGGCCATGACCGCTTCGCGGGCGTCGCGGACGCCGGAGGTGTTGGGGAGAAGCTGAATGCTGTCGGATGTGGCGATGTGGGCGAGCATATCGTCCTCGGCGGCGTCCATGTCGATGCGCTTCATGGCCATTGTGACCATCTGAGACCCGGAGGCTTCGATGGCCCGGCGCATGAGGTCGTTGGAGCTGAACTTGCCTGTTCCGACGAAGAGGCGGCTGGTGAACTCGCGGCCGCCGATTGTGAGAATGTCGTTTTTCATTGTCTTACATATTTAGAAGAGCCCCGCTGAGAGCCACGTCCGTCGCGCCGGCTTCGATGAGGGCCGGGATGTCGGCCGGTAATATTCCGCCGATTGCGTAGACAGGAATTTCGACTCCTTGGGCGCGCGCCTCGGCGATTGCCGCGCGGACGCCTTCGAGCCCGAGAATAGGGCTGAGGTTTTTCTTGGTTGTAGTGAAACGGAAAGGCCCGAGGCCGACGTAGTCGGCTCCGGCGCGGGCTGCGGCGATGATGTCGGCGGCGGTGTTGGCCGTCGCTCCGAGGATTTTCGGACCGATGATGCGTCGTGCTTCGGGGATGGATATGTCGTTTTTACCGATGTGGAGGCCGTGGGCGCCCGAGCGCAGTACGGCCTCGGCGTCGTCGTCGACGATGAGCTTCGCGCCGGCAGCCTCCACCTCGTGGAGAATTTCGGCGATAGCCTTCAGGCGGTCGTCGGTGGAAGCGTCCTTCATACGGAGCTGTACAAGCCGGCAGCCCTGCGCGAGGGCGTGGCGTATGGCAGCGGCGTGAGTGAGGAAGCGGTCTGTAGTATTGGATATGAAGTACATAATCAGCTACGGTTTAAGGCCGTCCGGCCACGCCGCGGAGAGCATGGCGGCCGCACGGAAACCGATAGCGCGGAGCTCGGGGATGCGGCCGGGAGTGACGCCTCCGAGGGCTACGGCACGGTCGAGAAGCCCGCGGCGCCCCGCGTCAGCGAGCTCTCCGGGGGTGAAAGCGGCGAGATAGCCGGGCTTGGAAATGGAATCGAAAACAGGCGAGATGAAGGCGTAGTCGCCTCGGAATTCGGCAAGTTCCGTCAGATTATGGCAACTTTTGCTAACCGTGCCACCAAAGCCGGCAGGGGGCACGGGAGTGCGCCCGGTAAGGTGGACTCCGATTCCGGGAAAGTCGCGGACGTCCGTCGCCGTGGCGTTGTGGAGGCTCAGGCTGTGGTAGAGTCCCGGCGGAAGTGCACGGAGCAATGTGCGGGCCTCCTCGGGCGAGTCCTTGCGGATATGGACGCGCCAGAAGCGGCCGCTCGTGAGCCCTTCGACAATGGCCCGGACCTCAGATTCCGCGGGGTTTAAGACGCACGAGCCGTGCGTCCCTACAGTGAGGGGCGCAAATCCTTCCGGGAGGGTTATCGCAATGATTTTAAATTCGTCAGCCACCGCACACCGCGCGAATAACTGTTACGGCGTCGCCCTCGCTGAGGAAGACAACGCCCCACTCGGCTTTCCGGACCACTTTTCCGTTGACGGCGAGGGCTATTCCCGCCGCGGGGAGGTCCATCAGGGTTACGAGGGCCTGAACTGAAGTAGGCTTTTCCTCCGGAAGAGCCACACTCTTGCTGTTGACTGTTACTTTCATAAAAAACTCCTTTCGGCGGCATTACCCGCATCAAGTTCCGAGGGTATGATCTCAGGGCCGCGGCGTACTTGCGGCCCACCCCTTGTGGTGTCGGATGCAAAGTTAATATTTTTTTCCCATATCTCAAAAAGAACATTCGCGCCCGATGCAATGTTAGAAAAATATACGATTTCAACTTATTTCACCCTATGAAAATATATTTTCTAACGGCTGCGATGCTGCTTAGCGTTGCCGGAGCCACGGCCCAGACGGAAGAATCGTGGTGGAAAGAGTTCGGCGACGCGACGCTGGACAGCCTCGTGACGCGCGGCCTCGAAGCAAACTACGAGCTCGGAGCGGCCGTGAACCGTATAGGCGTGGCGCGCGCGGCAGTCGGGCAGGCCAAGGCGGCGTACTGGCCCACAGTCGGCGTCTCCGCGGGCTGGTGCCGCACGGGCATTTCCAGGGTCGCCGAGCGCGGAACCGGAACAGATGCGACATGGACGTCGGCGTTCAACGGCGAGGCGACCCTGAGCTGGGAGCCGGACGTTTTCGGGAAAATCACAGCCCAGGTCAAGGCGCGGAAGGCCGACGTTCGCGTGACGCGCGCGGAGTTCGAGGGGGTGCGGCTGAGCATCGCCTCGGCAATCGCGCAGACCTACATCTCATTGAGAATGAGCCAGTCGCTATATGCAGTCGCCAAGGAGCACGAGGCGTCGCAGAGCCGGGTGCTCGACATGGTGCTGGCGCGCTTCGAGGCGGGACTGGCGTCAAAACTCGACGTAGCGCAGGCCCGGACGGTGTACTTTTCCACCCGCGCGCGCGTACCATTGCTGATGAGCGAAATCGACACCTACGTCAACGCCCTCGGAGTGCTCCTTGCCTGCGGTCCCGAGGGACTTCCGGGGGAGGTGACGGCTCCCGGAGCGATGCCGGGCTATGACCGGCTCGTACCGGCGGAAGTGCCGCTTGACCTTGTGCGGCGCCGTCCGGATGTAGCCCAAGCGCAGGCCACGATTGAGAGCGCCGCGGCGGCATTGGGAGTGGCGAAGAAAGACTATCTTCCGTCGCTCACGGTCCAAGGCAGCATAGGTACGCAGGCCCACCTGGCCCGCGACCTCTTCACGGGGCGTTCGCTCATCTATACCGTGACACCCACGCTGAGCTGGACGGTCTTCGACGGGCTCGGGCGCCGCTACGCGACCGAGGGCGCCCGTCAGGCCATGGAGGCAGACATCGCGCTCTACAACCAGACAGTCCTGACCGCCGTGCAGGAAAGCGCCAACGCCATCAGCAACTACCACCGGTCAGTAGAGTATATCAGGACCCTCGCGGAAGTCATCGAGCAGTGCCGCGAGGCCCTGAAGCTGTCGGTGGACCTCTACAAGGAGGGACTTACCCCCTTCTCCAACGTAGTGGACGCCCAGATGAACCTACTCGAATATCAGAGTACCGACGTACAGGCCCGGGGCCGCGCCCTTGGCGCTCTCGTCAATTTCCATAAAGCCATAGGCGGCTCCATCGCGCAGTAAACAAATTATACCAGCTATGAAATCCATACACCCTCTCCTAATTATTCTGGCAGCCACGCTGCTTACCGGCTGCCACGGGAAAAAGACTGACGACGCCCGCAGCGAGGCAATGCCCGTGGACGTGGCCCACCCGCTTGTCGACTCGGTTGTGCTCCATAAAGACTATCCGGCCTACCTGACATCGAACCGCGAGGTAGACCTCGTGGCGCGCGTGAACGGTTATCTTCTGAGCCTCGACTACAGCGGAGGCGACTTCGTGCGGAAGGGCACGGTGCTGTTCCGCATCGAGGACACGAACTACCGAGACGCGCTGAACAAGGCCGAGTCGGCGCTCGCGTCGGCCCGGGCAACGCAGGCCTACGCGGCGTCGCACTACGCGGCTGTCAAACGCGCGCTGGAGAGCGACGCTGTCAGCGCCATGGAGGTCGAGCAGGCCAAGAGCGCGCTGAACGAGGCCGAGGCCTCCATCAAGTCGTGCGAGGCAGCGGTACAGCAGGCGCGGACCACTCTCGGCTACTGCACCGTGCGGGCCCCCTTCGACGGGCACGTCGGGCTCTCGAAATATGACGACGGCGCCTTCCTCGCCGGTGAGATGAGCCCCGTCACGCTTGCAACAATCTACGACGACTCGTCGCTCGAAGCGAACTTCCACATCGCCGACCAGGGCTATCTCGAAATGCTCAAAAACCGCTCGAAAGAGCTCGGGGTGGACCTTGAACACATACCGCTGACCTTCTCCGACACCATCCCCCACAAGTACACGGGAGCGCTGAGCTACCGCGCTCCGGACATCGACAAGAGCACGGGCACACTGCTTGTCCGGGCGAAGGTCATGAATCCATACGACGAGCTCCGGAGCGGGATGTACGCCACGGTGTCGCTGCCCTACGCGGTCGACCCCAAGGCCATCCTGATCCGGGACGCATCAATCGGCACGGACCAGCGTGGCAAATATGTCTACACGGTCAACGACTCCTCGAGGGTTGTCTACACCCCGGTCGAGGTCGGCGAGCTTGTCGACGACACCATGCGCATAGTCACGTCGGGGCTTCGGCCGGAGGACCGCTACGTCACGAAGGCCCTTCTTAAAGTGCGCGACGGCGCCACAGTCAGTCCCCGTCTAATCAAATAACGAGAGCCATGTTCAGCAAATTCTTCATCGACAGGCCGATATTCGCCACGGTGCTCGCCATAATCATGGTGCTGGGCGGCCTGATGACGCTCAAGTCGCTCCCGGTGGCCCAGTATCCCGACATCACACCCCCGACAGTGATGGTCGTGGCCAATTATCCGGGCGCGGACGCCAAGACCGTGGCCGAAACCGTCGGAGCACCCATCGAACAGCAGGTGAACGGCGTTGAGGGTATGATGTACATGAGTTCGAGCTGCGGATCGGACGGGTCGTACATGCTTACCGTTACCTTCGAGAACGGCACGGACCTCGACATAGCGTCGGTGAAGGTGCAGAACCGCGTGTCAATGGCCGAGCCGACCCTCCCGGCGGCGGTCAAGGAGCAGGGCGTGAACGTCATGTCGCGCTCGTCGGACATCATCCTGTTCATCGCCCTCCAGACGAGCCGGCCGGATCTTTACGACGGCCTCTATCTCACGAACTACGCCCAGCTGAACATCGTCGACGAGCTTTCGCGCATCGACGGCGTCGGGGGCGTGGATGCCTTCGGATCGGGCGACTATTCGATGCGCGTATGGCTGGATCCGGAAAAAATGCGCGTGCGCGGACTCTCGACCGACGACGTCATGAGCGCCATCCAGAGCCAGAACATGGCAGTGTCGGCAGGAACTGTCGGCGCACCGCCTACGGGGACCGACGCGCAGTTCCAGTTCACGCTGACGGCGCAGGGGCGCCTGAGCTCGGTTGAGGAATTCGAAAACATCGTGATCCGCACCGGCCAGGACGGCTCGCTTCTGCGTCTCGGCGACATCTCGCGCATCGACCTGGGCTCGCAGACCTATTCCATGGCAAGCGCCGTGTCCGGAAAGGAAGCGGGGCTTATCGGCGTATACCAGCTCCCGGGTGCCAACGCCCTGTCGGTTGCCAAGGCAGTCGAGAACCGGATGCAGGAACTCTCGCAGTACTTTCCGAAGGACGTGAGCTACAAGGTGATTCTGGACACTACGGACTTCGTCACGGCCTCGATTGACGAGGTTCTGGTGACCTTTCTGGAGACGACGCTCATCGTGATGCTCGTAATCATGCTCTTCCTCCAGAACTGGCGTGCGGTTGTTATCCCGATGCTCACGATACCTGTTTCGCTGATTGCCACCTTCGCCGTGATGAAGCTCATGGGCTTCACAATCAACACCCTTACCCTTTTCGGACTTGTACTGGCGATAGCTATAGTCGTGGATGACGCGATAGTTGTCGTGGAGGACTGCTCGCGAATAGTCGACGAGGGGAAGATGAACTCGCGCCAGGCGGCCGAGAAGGCTATGGACGAGCTTCAGGGACCCGTTGTGGGCGAAGTGCTTGTGCTTCTCTCGGTGTTCATCCCCACCGCCTTCATCTCAGGCATCACCGGTCAGCTCTACAAGCAGTTCGCGCTGACCATTGCTGTCTCGACGGCCTTCTCGGGCTTCAACGCGCTGACCTTCACCCCGGCGATGTGCGCCCTGTTCCTGAAGCCGCGGACGGCTCCACGCTTCTTCCTCTTCAAATGGTTCAACAAGTTCTGGGCGCGTTTCCAGAACGGCTACGACGGCATCGTGGGAAAGATGTTGCGGCATCCGGTGCTCGCTCTCGTGGTCTTCGCGGCTATATGCGGAGCGGCATTCTGGGGCTTCAGCCGCTGGCCGACGAGCTATGTTCCGGAGGAAGACATGGGTTACTTCATGACCTCAGTCCAGCTTCCGTCGGACGCGTCGCTCGGACGAATGGAAAAGTTCATGGACAGGATTTCGGCAGACATTCAGGCGCTTCCGGAGGTCAAGGATGTGATTTCGGTAGCCGGCAACTCCTTCCTCGGAGGAGGCGCGGGCTCGAATCTCGGAAGCTTTTTCGTGGTGCTCAAACCATGGAACGAGCGCCGGGCCAAGGGCGAAAGCGTGGAGGCCGTGATGCGTAAAGTGGACGGGATAGCCGCCAGATATCAGGAAGGCATAGTCTTCTCAGTGAATCCCCCGGCAATCCCCGGCCTCGGCAACAGCTCGGGCCTCCAGATGCAGATTCTCGACATAAACAATCTCGGCCCGCACGAGATGGCCGCGACAGTCGCCGCAATGCAGGAAGAGGCCCGGAAATACCCGGAAATCGCTCAGCTGACATCGCTCTATCAGGGCGAAGTGCCACAGTACTCGGTGAAAATCGACCGCGACAAGGTGAAGATGCAGGGGCTGACGCTCGAAGGTGTGTACGGCACGCTCTCGCGCTTCATGGGCGGCGCCTATGTGAACGACATCGTGAAATTCGGGCGCGTCTATCAGGTGAATGTCGCCGCAGAGGCTCTGTCGAGAGAAAACATCAGGGACGTACTCCAACTCACGGTGCGCAACGCCGCGGGGGAGATGGTGCCCTTCGCCTCGTTCGCCACGGTGGAGGAATCGATGGGCCAGAGCACCGTCGACCGCTACAACATGTACACCTCGGCCTCGGTGACGGGCACCCCGGCGGCGCACGTCAGCTCCTCGGCCGGAATCAAGGCCATGGAACAGATATTCAGGCAGGTTGCCGGGACTTCTTATTCCTATGCCTGGACAGGCGAAGCCTATCAGGAGACAGGCTCCGGGACCACCATCTCGCTCGTGCTTATATTCGCGCTCATCGTCACCTTCCTCGTGCTGGCGGCACAGTACGAGAGCTGGACAGACCCGCTCGCAGTAATCATCACCACCCCGACGGCCATTCTGGGAACCATCTTAGGCTGTATCTTCCTCAACCAGAGCATCAGCATCTACACGCAGATCGGCATCATCCTCCTGCTCGGCATTGCGGCCAAGAACGCCATCCTCATCGTCGAGTACGCGATGGACTTCAGGAAGGAGGGCAAGGACATCCGCACCTCGGCACAGGATGCCGGCTCAATTCGTCTGCGGCCGATCATGATGACGGCGCTGGCCTTCGTCTTCGGCGTCATGCCCATGATATTCGCCACGGGCGCCGGCGCGGCCTCGCGCGTGTCGCTCGGAACGGCTGTGGTGTTCGGCATGGCGGTGAACGCCATCCTCGGCACGCTGTTCGTCCCGAACTTCTGGGAACTTCTCGAAAGGTTCAGGGTCAGGTACCTTGCCGGGGTATTCGCCCCGAAAGCGCCTGGGAAGGCCCCGGCTCCCCCCGCCGGACCCGACAAAGGGCCTCAGACCTGAACGATATTGTACAATTTTTGTTATAATTCTGACGGACAAAGGTCCGCAATGAAGAGTTTGGCAATGTTTTTGTAGAGCGTACAACACTAAATATTCTCCCGACTATGACACAGAACAAACATAACGCACCCGAAAGCGACAAGGAAAAACTTCAGGAACAGGCCGAAGGCGTCGAAACCGTCGACGTAGAGCCCCGGCAGGAGGAAAACGCGGAAGCCGAGGCCCAGGCCGAAGCCGCCGACGTGAAACTCGCGCAGGAACTCGAGGACGCCCGCGCCCAGATTGAGAAAGAGAAAAAGGAATACCTTTTCCTCATGGCTGAATTCGACAACTACCGCAAGCGCGTGGTCCGCGAGAAGGCCGACATCCTGAAGAACGCCGCCGAGAAGGTGCTTTTAGGACTCCTTCCCATCGTCGACGACTTCGAGCGCGGCCTCGAGGCAGCGAAAACCTCAGACAGCGATGACGTGAACCGTCAGGGTATGGAGCTTATCTACAACAAAATCGTCAAATACCTCGAGGACAACGGCGTGAAGCCCATGGCCTCGACAGGCTCGGCCTTCGACGCCGACCTGCATGAAGCCATCGCCACGGTGCCCGCTCCGGCCGACGACCAGAAAGGCAAGGTCCTCGACACGGTCCAGAAAGGCTATACCCTCAACGACAAAGTGCTCCGCCACGCGAAAGTGGTGGTAGGCGAATAATCTCCCCCGTTTATGGCAAACAAACGCGACTATTACGAAGTGCTCGGCGTGGCGAAAACCGCCAACGCCGACGAGATAAAGAAGGCCTACCGCAAGCTCGCCCTCAAATACCACCCCGACCGCAATCCCGGCGACAAGGAAGCCGAGGAGAAATTCAAGGAGGCGGCGGAGGCCTACGAAGTGCTCAGCGACGCCGACAAGCGCGCGAAGTACGACCAGTTCGGCCACAACATGGGCCCGCAGGGCTTCCCGGGCGGAGGCGGCGGCTTCCACGCCGGCGGAATGAGCATGGAGGACATCTTCGCCCAGTTCGGCGACATCTTCGGTGGCGCCGGATTCGGCGGCTTCGGCTCGGCCACAGGCGGACGCCGGCAGGCACGGCGCCAGCAGCGCCGCGGCTCCGACCTCCGAATCCGCGTAAAGCTTACCCTCAAGGATATAGCACAAGGCGTGCAGAAGACGCTCCGCATTCCCACCTTCATGCCCTGCGAGCACTGCAACGGCACGGGCGCGAAGGACGGTGTGGCATTCGCCACCTGCGCAACCTGCCACGGCACAGGCACCGTCTCGCACATCCAGCAGACGATGCTCGGAGCGATGGAATCCGTGGCCACCTGCCCGACCTGCGACGGCACCGGTAAGACAATCACCGAGCGGTGCACCTACTGCAACGGCGAAGGCGTAATCCGTAAGGACCAGGAAATCAGCTTCAACATTCCCGCCGGCGCTCAGGAGGGCCAGGTCTTCACCGTCAAGGGTAAAGGCAACGCGCCCCGCAACGGCGGCGTACGCGGCGACCTGCTCGTGGTAATCGAAGAAATCAAGGACCCGGAACTAATCCGCGACGGGGCCGACGTGATATATAATCTCATGCTCGACATCCCGACGGCCACCCTCGGCGGAGCCGTCGAAGTGCCCACAATCACAGGCCGCGCACGCCTCAACATTCCCGCCGGCACCCAGCCCGGCAAGGTTCTCCGCCTCCGCGGCAAGGGACTCCCCGACCAGGAGAACGGCGGCACGGGCGACGAGCTCATCAACGTGATGGTCTACATCCCCGAAAAGCTCAACGACGCCGAGCGCACCGCAATCGAGTCCCTCAAAGGCCAGCCCGACATCCAGGCCACCGACGCCGACCGCAACCGCATCTTCTCCAAACTCAAACACATCTTCGAATAAAAGATTCCCCAATCTCCCCAAGGGCCGCACCCACCCCGTGCGGCCCTTGTTTTAAAATGCACTGACATTGCATTCGGGAGATGTTGCAAATCCTCGCTGTTTTGCAACACCACAGTCTCGTCAATGGTATTTTTTTCAAGACAATCGGTTTTGAAATGTATTGGCGGGACGGAGCTGTGTCATAATTCCGTCAGAGAGAAAAATTCTTAGAATCCCCTAATGCGAACCTACTGAAAGTCAGTAGGGACGTGCCATGGCACGTCCGCCCCGAACGTACGAATATGAACTCCCCCTCCCTGCATCCGCTGGTTATTAGGACTTTACGAATTATCACTGTCCGTTAGCTTTATGTTGGGGGAAATCTTTATTCTAAAAAAATCTTAAAGCGCTTGCATGGGTCGATTTTTCGTCGTAACTTTGCAGCGCAAAAGGCGATTTAGTGTAGTGGTCTAGCACGCCGCCCTCTCACGGCGGAAACCCGGGTTCGAGTCCCGGATTCGCTACAAAATCCCGCTTTCAGCCTGAAAGCGGGATTTATTTTTATAAGACTCCATCCCCCCCCCTGCCATGGAAAACCCGGGCTCTGCAAACAAATATTTTGCCTTCATAAGCTATTCGAGCAAGGACGAGGGCATCGTGAAGTGGCTGCACCGCCACCTCGAGAACTACCGTATCCCCACTTCGCTGGCTTCGGACGCCTCCGCCGGGGGCCGTAAGCTCCCCAAATACCTGCGTCCGGTGTTCTGGTACAAGCAGGACTTGAGCGGGACGGTGCTCAGCGAGTCGCTCCGCACGAATCTTTCGGACTCGCGCTTCCTCATCGTGGTTTGCTCCCCGGCGGCCGCGGCCTCGCAGTGGGTGAACGACGAGGTGGCGACGTTCATCGTGCAGGGCAAGGAGGCGCAGATTATTCCCCTGATCGTAGACGGCACGCCCAACTCGGGGGACCCCGCCACGGAATGCTTTCCGGAGGCCCTGCGACAGCTCGGGCGCGAGCGCGAGCTCCGGGGCATCAACCTCGCGGCGCAGGGGCGGCGTCGCGCGCTCGTCGACATCATCGCGACGATGCTCGGCGTGCGCTTCGATGCCCTCTGGCAGCGCCACAAGCGCCGGGAGCGCACGCGCCGAATCATGGCGGCGGGAGTCTGCCTGCTTATCGCCGCAATCGCTTACGGCATATATGAATACAAGCGCACGCGCACGGAATACTACCTCGACTACGCCGACTCCTACGGCATTCCGCAGGGCATCAGCCGCATAGACGAGGGGCAGGTGGCCGATGCCGGCACGGCATTCCGCTTCTCCTACTCGCGCACACCCTTCGGCGAGGAAGGGGCGCTGAAATGGAGGCTCGACAAGGTGGACTACGTCAATTCGTCGGGCACCGTCACGGAGCTCACGCCGGATGCCTATCCCCTCTTCTACCCGAGCGTCGAGTTACGCTATCAGGAAGGCAAGCTAGCGGAAATCACCAACAAGGACCGCACGGGGCGCACCGTACTACGCTACTCCGTGAAGGACGACCTCGAGGGCAATCCCGCGGCTATCTACGACATCACAGGCGGGGAAATCGAGCAAAGCGCGGGTTACCTCAACGCCTCGACCTCCATCGCCGACCGCTCCGACGACCCGAACCGCAAGGATGTCCGTTCGAAAATCAAGCGCATACACTTCGTGCGCGACGCGGCCGGACGCATCTCCCGCATCACCTACCACACCAACAACGACGATGACCTCTCTGCGAGCGTCACCGCCGACAACAACGGCTTCTACGGGCAGTCGCAGGTCCGCGACAGCCTCGGGCGCATCACGGCCATCACCTATCTCGACGAGCGGGGCGAGCCCACGGAGGATTTCCGCGGCGTGGCCACCACGAAATACAGCTACGGGAAGCCGCGTACGGTAGAATTCTTCGATGTCAAGGGACGGCCCGTCAACGGCAATCTAGGCGCGTCCAAAATCGTATCGACCTGCAACGAATTCGGGCGCCCCGACGAATACCGCTATCTCGACGCCGAGGGGAAACCTGCACTCAGCAACGAATTCCTTCACCGGGCGGTCTTCGCCTACGACAGCCGGGGCTTCGAGACGTCACGCGCCTGCTTCGGCCTCGGCGGGGAGCCTGTCGACGTCAAAGGCGGGTGGCACAAAATTCAGGAGGAACGCGACTCCCGCGGGCGTCTGGTCAGGGAGGCCTATTTCGACTCCTCGGGAAAACCGGCCCTCCGCGATAATCTTTATGCCTCAAGTACAATCAGCTACACCTCCGACGGCCTTCCTTCCGAAGTACGCTACTTCGACACGGAAGGCCGTCCGGCATACAACAATGAGAACGGCGACTACGGTCAGCGCTACAGCTACGACACGGACGGCTACCTGCGGCGCCTCGAATTTCTCGGGGCGGACGGCAAGCCCGCGGCCTCACCGGCAAGCAACTATGCCGCCATCGAATATACCCGCGACAAATACCACCGCGTGAGGGAGTTGCGCTATGTCGACACGGAGGGCGCGGGCGTCCGCTGTCAGAACGGCCACGCCGGAGTGCGTCGGAGCTATGACTCGCGGGGCAACGAGACCGAAGTTGTGTACACCGACACGGAGGGCCGACCGACGCTGACGAAATGGAACGTGGCCATACTCCGCAGGAAATACGACGCACGCGGCAACGTCACGGGCGTCTATTACTTCGGCCCGGTCGGAAATCCGATATTCAACCGCGGGCGCTTCGGCGAAGAGGCCGAGTACACCGCGAGCGGCCAGCAGGCCGTAAAGAGATTTGTCGACGGGGAGGGGCGGCTGATGCGCGGTCCCGACTGGTGGGCTTACCGCAAAAGGAGTTTCGACGAGAAGGGGCACATCGTGAGCGAAGAATTCTTCGGGCCCGACTCGCTTCCGGCAATCGACAGGCAGACTGTCGCCGCAAAGACCGTCTACATATGCGACAATGACGGCAATCGCACCGAAACTCTCTTCTATGGCACTGACGGTTGCCCGGCTAACTGCCGTGACGGCTACCACCGCCTCCTCGCCAACTTCGATGCCAACGGTCGCGTCGTGGCCCGCAGATATTTCACGCCTGATGGCCGGAAAGGGCTTTATCAGGGACTTTTCCACCGCGACACCCTTGCCTACGACTCCCGGGGGAACCTAACGATGGTTGCTATTTTCGCACCGGACGGCTCTCCGGCATCTACAAAATACGATATCCACCGAAAGAAATTCGAATACGATCCCCGAGGGCTCAAAACAGAAGAACGCCGCTTCGGTATCGACGGCAAGCTCTCAAAAACCCAAGGCAACTGGAGCTATTCAGTTCACCGCATCAAATACAATGCGCTGGGGCAGGATGTAGAAAGCAGTTATTACAATGAAAAAGGCGCACCGCATCTCTACAAGACCGACACTAAGGATCCAGGCGCCTTTCGTGCGCGAGTCACTTTCAATGAGCTGGGCCTCGTAGAACGCACCGATTATTATTTACCGGAAGATACCGTCAATCCCGACTACTCCATCCTCTCCAAATTCAACGCCATGCGACAGCCTGTGGAAATGACTGTCGTAGACAGTCAGGGGAAACCACGGGAATATAATTCAGGAGAAAGCAAAATGCTGATTAGCTATGACTTGCACAACAGGGAGAAATCACGCAAGCTCTTCAAGCCCGACGGCTCTTTGCTGATGTGGACAGTCAACGAATACGATGACTTGAACCGCTTAATCGCCAGCCACCACCTCAGCGCCGACAGCACGCTGACCGTCAGTCAGATAGTCGGGATGACCGAGCGCTTCGCGACCCTCCGGAAGAAGTACGACGCCTTCGGCAACGAAACCGAGTACGCATACTTCGGGCCCGACGGGAAGCCTATGGATGCCGGAAACGGCTATGCCTCTATCCGTTACAAGTACGACGACCGCTTCCGACGCACCTCCATTGCCACCTTCGACACCAAGGGGCACCCCTGCAACGTAGGCACCCGGGGATGGCACGAAGAAAAGACAAGCTACAACGACCGCAACCTGCCCGTGGCCATAGAATACTTCGGCCGCGACGGCAAGCCCGCCAATGAAGTCAGAGGCACGGAAGAAATCAGTAAGATTAACTATTCCTACGACGAATACGGGCGGCAGACCTCCGCCGACTTTTTCCGTTGGAACGGTGGCCGATATGTAAAGAACGAAGGGGGCAATCCCCTTGGCGAAGTCGCCGCGGACGGAAAGTCCACGGCCTCCCAATTGCTCGGCGTCGTAGAGTTCGCCGGCTCATTCAAGGATGCCGGCTACGAAGGCTCGCTCTACATCCTGCGCTTCGACACCTGGACCATCCACGACAGTCTCGATTCCTTCGGCAAGGTCCTCGCCGCAACGGCTCAGAAGCCCCGACGCATCGTTTTCATTCCCCTTATTATAAAGGACGGAAAAGTCACGCCCGGCGAAATCGTCGACCGCGTGTTTCCGCCGGGGCCGCTCGGCCTCAGGCTTATGGACACCACCTACGACGGCATCTCGGACTTCCTCGAAGCCGCATTCAAGACCATCAAGAACTAATGAAATTCCTCTTCACCGGCGCGTCCGGTTTCCTCGGACGAAACACTCTCCCGAAGCTCCGCGAAGTCTACGGCTCCGTGACTACCCTCGGCCTGTCCGACGGCGACGACATTTCTGTAGACCTGGGACGAACCGAGCCTGTGCTTCCCGGGCGCTACGACGTGGTTCTCCACGCCGCCGGGCTGGCGCACGTGGAGGCGGGAAACCATGAGGACGCGCAGGCGTTTTTCGACGTGAACTATCAGGGCACCGTCAATCTCTGCCGCGCGCTCGAAAAGGTCGGGATGCCCAAGTCGCTGGTATTCATAAGCACTGTGGCGGTCTACGGTTGCGAGGAAGGCGAGGACATCAGCGAGGAGCACCCCCTTGAGGGCACTTCTCCCTATGCCAAAAGCAACATCATGGCCGAGAAATTTCTGGGATTCTGGTGCGCCGAGAAGGGTGTGACTCTGACCGTTCTTCGCCCGGCTCTCATGGCCGGTCCGGATGCCCCGGGCAACCTCGGCGCGATGGTCCGCGGCATCCGCAAAGGCTTTTACTTCAACATTTCCGGAGGCCGCGCCCGCAAGAGCCTGCTCATGGCCGGGGACATCGCCAATATCGTCCCGCTTGTGGCGGAGAAGGGCGGCGTCTACAATGTCTGTGACAGCTACAGTCCCTCCTACGGCGAGCTCGCCTCGTGCATTGCGCGCCAGCTCGGCGCCAAGGAGCCCAAAAGCATCCCCTATCCCCTCGCGCGCCTTGCAGCCGCCTTCGGCGACCTCCTGGGTCCCCGCTTCCCCCTAAAGACCCCGCGCCTGCGCAAACTCACCCGCACCCTGACCTTCTCCAACGCGAAAATCATCGCCACCCTCCCCTGGCGCCCCCTCCCCGTCCTCGACAACTACCGGGTTAAGTAAAAGCGGAAATTGTTTGGAAAATTACGAATCAATCCGCGCGTAAACTTGGTATAATTACATAACAAATTCTTTATCAGGCAGTAGCGGGCGCATGGGCCGTGCATCCTTCATTATCAGAGGATTAAGTCGGTGAATACAAAAAATAATCCCGCCGCGGGCGCTTTTAGGGCGCGCCCGGAGCGGGATTTAAGATGGTGAAAGGCGGTGCTTTTACTGCATGCCGCTTACTGCTACTTCTTTGTCGATTTTGGAGACAAGGCCCTGAAGGACTTTGCCCGGGCCGAGTTCTACGAATTCGGTGGCGCCGTTTGCAATCATGTTGCGGACGGTCTGGGTCCAGCGCACGGGAGCTGTGAGCTGCGCAACGAGGAGACCCTTGATTTCAGCGGGATCGGTGTGGGGAAGGGCATCGACATTCTGGTAGACGGGGCATACGGGCGTATGGAACTCAGTGTGCTCGATTGCTTCGGCGAGTTCTGCGCGGGCAGGCTCCATGCAGGGGCTGTGGAAACCGCCGCCGACGGGGAGCTTGAGGGCGCGCTTTGCGCCGGCTTCCTTGAGGAGCTCGCAGGCGCGGTCGATGGCCTCGATTTCGCCGGAGATGACGAGCTGTCCGGGGCAGTTGTAGTTGGCGCAGACGAGTACGCCGGGCACGGAAGCGCAGACTTCCTCGACCTTCTCGTCGGGAAGGGCGATGATAGCGGCCATGGTGGAGGGGTTGGACTCGCAGGCCTTCTGCATGGCGTTGGCGCGGGCGGCGACGAGGCGGAGGCCGTCCTCGAAGCTGAGGGCACCTGCAGCCACGAGGGCGGAGAATTCGCCGAGGGAGTGGCCGGCAACCATGTCAGGCTTGAAGTCGGCGCCGAGGCTCTTGGCGAGGAGTACGGAATGGATAAAGATGGCGGGCTGGGTCACGGCCGTCTTCTTGAGGTCTTCAGGCGTGCCCTCGAACATGAGGTCCGTGATTCGGAAGCCGAGAATTTCGTTTGCTTTTTCAAAGAGCTCGCGGGCTTCGGCGCTGTTGTCGTAGAGGTCCTTGCCCATACCTACGAACTGTGCGCCCTGTCCGGGAAAAACGTAAGCTTTCATCTAATGAAAAATTATTTACTGTTGAAATTGTTAAATCAGGGCACAAAGTTACGATTTTTTGCGGAATAATGCGTAACTTTACACCAAATTCTGTACGAACAGCCCCTGAATACAATGACACCCACCACCATTATCCCTCTTTTTCTGGGCATCAACGGCTCGGAATGGCTCATAATCCTTGTAATCGTTCTTCTGCTCTTCGGCGGCAAGAAGATTCCCGAGCTTATGCGCGGGCTCGGCAAGGGCGTGAAATCATTCAAGGACGGCGTCGAGGACGCTAAGCGCGAGCTCAACACTCCGGCTGAAAAACCCGAGGAAAAGGAAAAGAAAGACTGAACGCGCCGCCCTCCTCTCGCAGGAGGTGCACTGGAACCGAAGGCATGAAGCTGCTTATAAGAATCGCCATAGCCATCGCCGCCGGCATAGGGGCGGGATTTGTGTTTCCCGACGTGCTGACGCGGATCTTCATGACATTCAACGCCATATTCAGCGAATTTCTTGGCTTCGTCATCCCTCTTCTGATTGTAGGCTTCGTCGCTCCGGCCATCGCGGAAATAGGCAAGAAGGCAGGTGCGATGTTAGGGGTGACGGTTCTGATAGCCTATGCCATGACTTTCGGTGCCGGGCTTCTGTCGTTCGCCACGGCAGAGACCGTGTTCCCGCACATTCTTGGGAACATACGCCTTGCGGAGACCACGGCAGAGGCAGAGAGCTCCGGGGCCCTCGCTCCATTCTTCACCCTTGAAATCGAGCCTCTCATGAGCGTCATGACGGCACTTATTCTGGCCTTCGTGCTGGGTTTCGGGGGCGCCGTTCTCCCGGAGGCCCGGGCGCTTCGCCGGGGCCTCGACGACTTCCGCGCGGTAATCCGGCTGGTGATTGAGCGCGTAATCATCCCCCTTCTTCCCATATATATCTTCGGCATCTTCCTATCTATGGCCGTTGCGGGCATAGTCGGTCCGATATTGGTCACATTCGCCAAGATAATTGTGGTGATTTTCGTGCTCCATGTCGGCCTCCTTGTGGCACAATACTGCATCGCGGCGATTTTTTCGCATAAAAATCCCTTCAAGGCCCTCTGGACGATGATGCCCGCGTATTTCACGGCGCTTGGCACACAGTCGTCGGTCGCCACTATCCCCGTGACGCTCGAGCGCACGGTGGCGATGGGCGTACCGCGCCCCATAGCAGGCTTCGTCATCCCTCTCTGCGCCACCATCCACATGTCGGGCTCGACGCTCAAAATCGTGGCCTGCGCCATAGCGCTGATGATAGTCAAGGGGATGCCCGTTGAATTCGGAGCCATCGCGGGCTTCATCGCTATGCTTGGCATAACCATCGTGGCGGCGCCCGGCACCCCCGGAGGCGCCATCATGGCCTCGCTGGGACTGCTGACGTCGATACTTGGCTTCTCCGAGGCCGACAACGCCATGATGATAGCCCTCTATATAGCCATGGACAGCTTCGGGACAGCCTGCAACATCACGGGCGACGGCGCCATCGCGCAGATTGTGGCCCGCATTTTTCCTCAGCAAACTAACTCCAATACATAACTACACCTACACAAAGACCATTTCCCATGACTGAATTCACCCCCGCCGACCTGGAGCAGCTCAAGGAGCGCGGCATCAGCCGCGAAGCCGTAGAGGCCCAGCTCGAGCGCTTCCGCAAAGGATTTCCTTATCTCGAAATAGAATCAGCGTCGAGCATCGACGACGGCATCCTCATCGCCGACGACGAGCTCGCCGAAGACGCCGAGACGCGCTGGACGCAGTTCCTCGGCGACGGCGGCGACGTCCTGAAGTTCGTCCCCGCCTCCGGCGCCGCCTCCCGCATGTTCAAGGCCATGTTCGCCTTCGTGAACGGCTCCGACGAGACTGCCGCGCCCGGCACCCCCGCCGCGCAGATTATCGACAGTCTCGACCGACTGCCCTTCAAGGCCGAACTCGACGCCGCCTGCCGCCGTCTGTACAACAAGGGGGCACAGGAGCTCCGCGAGGCAGGGCGCCATAAGGACATCATCGCCGCCATGGTTAGCCCCGAGGGCATGAACTACGGCGCCCTCCCCAAGGCCGTCCTCACCTTCCACGCCTACCCCGACGGCACCACGCGCACGGCCCTCGAAGAACAGCTGGCCGAAGGCGCGCAGTACGCCGCGGGCCGCTCGGGCACAGTGCGGCTCCACTTCACCGTCTCCGCCGACCATGTCGGGCTCTTCAAGGCCAAGCTTGCCGAGACCGTTCCGGCCATGGAGAAGCGCTTCGGAGTAAAATACGACATATCCCTCTCGGTTCAGAAGCCGTCGACGGACACCATCGCAGCCACGCCCGACAACGAGCCTTTCCGCGACGCCGAAGGACGCCTCGTGTTCCGCCCGGGGGGCCACGGCGCTCTCATCGAGAACCTCTCGGACATCGACGCCACGGTAGTGTTCATCAAGAATATTGACAACGTCGTGGCCGACTCCCACCGCGGCGATACCGTGAAATTCAAGCGCATCCTCGGCGGCATCCTTCTGCTTGTCCACGACGAAATCGAGGATCATCTCCGGGCCCTCAACGAGGTCTACGACGAGACCGAAGACCTCGAAGAGGCCGTTCTGGACGCCACGGACTTCGTGGAGGACACCCTCTGCGTCCACTCGCTGAAGCTCTCGATGACCGAACCCCTTCAAGAGCGCTGGAAGGAGCTGAACCGCATACTCTCGCGTCCGCTGCGCGTCTGCGGCATGGTCCGCAACGAAGGGGAGCCAGGAGGCGGCCCGTTCAACGCCCGGAGCACCGACGGCTCGATGGTGGCCCCGCAGATTCTCGAGTCCACACAGATCGACATGTCGCGGCCCGAGAACATCGAGATGCTCAAGAGCGCCACATATTTCAACCCCGTGGACCTCGTCTGCTACCTCAAGGACCCTGAGGGCAAGCGTTTCAATCTCAAGGACTACGTTGACCCCGCCACGGGCTTCATCTCCGAGAAGAGTCTCGGAGGCCGCGACCTGCGCGCCCTGGAGCTTCCCGGCCTCTGGAACGGCGCCATGAGCGACTGGAACACTGTCTTCGTGGACGTTCCTGCCTCGACCTTCAACCCGGTGAAGACCGTCAACGACCTCCTGCGCCCCGCGCACCAGTAAGGGGGGGCGTTACAAAACCGAGGAATCAATTATCGAACTGCTTTGCAAATCCTCGACGTCAATTATCGAATTGTAGGGACGCACGGCTCGTGCGACCTAATAACCCGCAAAGACCCAACGCTTTGAAAAAAGGAAAAATCATTGTCATCGCCGCGCCTTCGGGCTGCGGAAAGTCCACAATCATCCGCGCCTTGCTTGACAAAGGCGACCTCGACCTCGCCTTCGCCGTCTCGGCCACCACGCGACCGCCCCGACCCGGCGAGACCGAGGGCGTCAGCTACTACTTCATGAGCGAGGAAGATTTCCGCGAAGCCATAGCCGACGGTGCTTTCGTAGAATACGAGGAGGTCTATCCGGGCCGCTTCTACGGGACTCCCCGCTCGGAAATCGAGCGGGTGACCTCCGAAGGCCACAACATTGTCCTCGACATCGACGTCAACGGAGCCCGGGGAGTCAAGGAGCTTTACGGCCCGGCGGCGCTCACAATCTTCATCGAGCCCCCGAGTGTCGACGAGCTCCGCCGCCGCCTCGAGGCCCGGGGAACGGAAAGTCCCGAGGTCATCGACGAGCGCGTGGACCGCGCCGCCTACGAGCTTGCGCAGGCCGCCCACTTCGACGCCCGGATTGTCAACGACGACCTCGACACGGCAATCTGCCAGACCCACGCCCTTATCGACGGTTTCACAAGCCTCTGACATGCTGATCGGAATACTCGGAGGGTCCTTCAACCCCGTGCACATCGGCCACATGATGCTCGCCTCCTACCTCTCGCAGTGGGGCTACGTCGACGAAGTGTGGCTCACGCTCTCCCCGCGCAACCCCCTCAAGGAGCCGGGCGACCTCCTTCCCGACACCAAGCGTCTCGCCATGCTCTCCCTCGCCTGCCGCAACGCGCCCAAGGGAATCGACATCTGCGACCTCGAGCTCTCGATGCCGCGGCCATCCTACACCGTCAACACCCTCAGGGCGCTCCGCGAGCGCTTCCCGGAGCACAAGTTCAAGATCATTATCGGAAGCGACAACTGGCAGACCTTCAAGAAATGGCGCGAGTGGGAGACGATTCTCGCGGAGTTCGGAGTGCTCGTGTATCCCCGCCCGGGCTACCCGGTGGAGGACCGCTACGTCGACGGCATGGAAGTGGTCAACGCACCCCAGGTCCACATCTCCAGCACCTTCATCCGCAACGCCATCTCCCGCGGCAAGGACATGAGCTTCTTCCTCCCCCCGGGAGTCAACAAATACATCATCGACCACAAACTGTATATGGGATGATTCCATGAACCTTTCGTATATTCGAGGCGAAACTATGTCGTAATTAAAATCGTTCCTTCGGGTCGGACGCGCCATGGCGCGTCCGACCGGCCAATAATATTTTTCACACCTTTACATATAAACTACATTTAGCAAATGACTGACCCTCAGAATATCACCCGGAGCGGGATTGCGCTTGTGGCGCTTTGCCACGAATACTGCATGACCGTTGACGGCGCCGAAGAGGCGGGGTCCGCCGCGGAACTTGCCCGGCGCCTTCTCGGCCTCCTCCCCCGCATCTACATCACGGCCTTCGATATCCCCGACACTCCCGAAGAAGACGAAGACTTCCCCGGCAGCCTTGACGAAGAACAATACACGGCTGTTGCGGCCTCGCTGGCCCGCGTCTTCGGCGAGCACGACACATACCTCGAGACATTCCACGAGGACATGAAGTATTCCGACACGCCGATAGCGGCGTCGCTGGGAGAGCAGCTCGCCGACCTCTACCAGGCCTTCTACGACTTCACACAGACGGCCCGCGAGCTCCCCGCCGACTCTCTCGGAGGCACCGTGACCGAAATGGCAATACGCTTCCGCGACTACTGGAGCCAGACCCTCTGCAACGCCCTCAAAGTACTCAACTCGCTCTATACCTCCGGAGCGCTTGACAACGAAGAATCATATGACTGAAGAAATCAAAGACCTCTGCGCCTTCCTCGACGCGGCGCCCGTGAATTTTCTTGCCGTCGCCGAACTGCGCCGGCGCCTCGACGCCGCCGGCTTCCGCCAGCTGCGTCCCGAAGACAGCTGGGACCTGAGACCCGGCGACAGACGCTATATCACGCGCAACGGCTCGGCCCTCTTCGCCTTCATCGTAGGTGAAGGGCCCGTTGCCGAAAACGGCTTCCACATCATCTCGAGCCACTGCGACTCGCCCTGCTTCCGCGTGAAGCCCAATGCCGAAATCCTCTGCGACGGCGGCATCGTCAAGATCAACACCGAAGTCTACGGCGGTCCTATTCTCTACACCTGGTTCGACCGGCCCCTCTCGCTCGCCGGACGCGTGATTATGCGCTCTGATGACCCTCTGTTCCCCGAGACGCACCTCATTCGCTTCGAGCATCCGCTCCTGACCATCCCCCACCTCGCCATCCACTTCAACCGCGCCGTCAACGAGGGCAATCCCCTCTCCAAGCAGAAAGACATGCTCCCCGTGCTCGGCAAAATAGGCCCCGGAGAGAGCCCCAAGGGCCTCCTGCGGCGCATCGTGGCCGATAAGCTCGGAGTCGACGAGGAGCGCATACTCGATTATGATTTAAGCCTCTACGACACCACTCCTGCGGGCACTGTCGGACTCAACGCTGAATTCATCTGCTCCGGGCGCCTCGACGACCTCTCGATGGTCCACGCCTCGCTCACGGCGCTTTTAGGCGAAGCCGACAGGCCCTCGGGCGCCACGCGCGTCATGGCCGTTTTCGACAACGAAGAGACCGGCTCCGGCACAAAGCAGGGGGCGGGCTCGCCCGAACTCGACTACCTCCTGCGCCGCATCGCCGCATCCCAGGGCGCCGGAGAAGAGGACTACTACCGCGCCGTGGCGCGCTCCTTCATGATTTCGGCGGACAATGCCCACGGCGTGCATCCCAACTACGCCGAGAAACAGGACCCAACGAACCATCCGACACTCGGCGACGGCCCCTGCATCAAGGTGAACGCCAACTGCAAATACATGACCGACGCCGACTCAGCCGCGGTGTTCCGTCGCCTCTGCGAACTGGCGGGAGCGCCATGTCAGGACTTCGTCAACCACTCGGACGTGGCCGGCGGCTCTACCCTCGGCAATATCCTCACCTCGCAGATACCCCTGCGCGGCGTGGACATGGGCGCGCCGCTGTGGGCGATGCACTCTGTCAGAGAGACGGCATCCTGCGCCGACCATCTGGCCACAATCCGCGTTTTCCGCGAATTTTTCAGGCAATAAGCTTGCACATTCGGGCTTTTATGTTTAAATTTGCCAAAATTTAACATCAATACACAATGCCAAACAACGTAGACTTCATCACGGCGGTAAAAATGTTCTTCATGAACTACGCCAACTTCCGCGGACGTTCCACCCGCGCCGAATACTGGTGGGCCATGCTCGGAATATTCCTCATCAGCCTTATTCTCGGCTGGATAAGCGACACCCTCTCGGGCATCTTCTCTCTGGCCATCATCATCCCCTCGCTTGCCATCCTCACCCGTCGTTTCCACGACATCGGCAAGAGCGGATGGTGGGTAGTCGGCCTTTATGCCGCCAACATCATCGGTGCTGTGCTCATGTTCGGAGGCGTATTCGGTGCGATTGCCAGCGGCGCACTCTCTGTGACTCAAATGGAATCCGACCCCACGGCCCTCTATACCGCTATGGCCGGCAGCGCCGCAACAATGTCCATCGGCGGTATCCTCGTTCTTGCTGCGAGCATCACGAGTCTCGTCTTCTGCGTTACCAAGAGCGCTCCCGACAACCAGTACGGCCCGGACCCCTATGGCGCTGAATAATTCCTCTGCTCATCCAACAATCATATAATCAGGGCCGCGCATTGTCGCGGCCTTGTTTGATTAAAAACGAAACAGCGAGGGAGTTGCAAAATCGCGAAATCAACTATCGATTGGCCCACATAATTTGAGGTTTAATGTTCCGAATTAAATTTATAATATTTACCGCATTAATCGCAATACTGCCCTCGTGCCGACCGGGCGGCGGGGGCGAGTTCGCGACTGACGGGATGGAGGCCGCTGACACCCTCACGCTCCACTCGCGGCTCCTCACCATAGCCGAACTTCCCGAAAGTCCGGCTACGCTCGTCGACATCCGGAGTCCCTGGGACTCTGCGGCCTATCTGGCCCGCTATGTCCTCGTGCCACGCGATTCCGTCCTCCCGGAAAATCTTCCCGATAACCGGACGCTTCTGCGCACGCCCCTGGAGAGCGCCGCGGTGTTCTCCTCAGTCCATACCTCCGCTATGGCCGAGCTCGGTGCACTCGGAGCGCTCTCCGCCGTGGCCGACGGCCGGTTTTTCCTACCCGGCGACACCGTCCGGACCCTTCTGGAAGCAGGAAAGATTAGCGATGTCGGCGCCGCGGCGTCGCCCTCGCTCGAGAAACTCATAGCCTCACGGGCGCAGGCCGTACTTCTGAGCCCGATGCAGGGAATCCAGCTCCCGGCGCTGCCTCCTAAGGCCGTGGCCATCCCCATGGCCGATTACCTCGAGACGTCGCCCATAGGCCGCGCCGAGTGGATATTGCTCATAGGCAAACTCTTCGGAAAAGACAAGGAAGCGGCCGGAATTCTCGACAAAGTGGTAAACGATTACTGCGACCTTCAGTTCAAGGCAGCCCTGACCTCCGAGCGTCCGCTCGTGATTACAGAAACAGAATACGGAGGCGCGTGGTATGTGCCTGCCGGAGACAGCTATATGTCGCACATAATAAGGGACGCGGGAGCGCGTACACCCTGGTCCGACACTCCCGGCACGGGCTCGCTGACCCTCAACATGGAGCGGGTACTCGCCGAGGGCTCGGAGGCCGACTACTGGCTCATCCGCAGCTACGGCCCCACCACCCTCTCCTCCCTGAAAGCCGCCAATCCGCTCAACGCTAAATTCAAGGCGTGGCGAGAAGGGGGAGTCTATTTCTGCGACACCAGCGAGAAACCCATCTTCAACGACGTGGCATTCCACCCTGAGCGCGTCCTCGCCGATATGATTGCCATATTCCATCCGTCGGCGCTTCCCGACCATCAATCAAGATACTACAGCCAAGTCCGCTGATGCGCACACGTCTGACCCTCATCGTGCTTACCGTCTGCATCCTGCTGCTCGTACCGGCAGGGCTGCTCCTCGGCAGTGTCGAAATTCCGGCCGCCGAAGTGTTCGGCGCGCTTTCGGGCGCAGGAGGCGAGGATGACGTCACACGCATCATCGTCATGGAGACGCGCCTTCCGGCCGTGGCCTGCGCGGCACTCGCGGGAATGGCACTGGCAATCGCCGGACTGCTGATGCAGACGGCTTTCTCGAATCCCCTCGCGGGTCCCTCGATAATGGGAATCAGCACCGGGGCCAGCCTCGGCGTGGCGCTCGTGCTTCTCGCCTTCCCCACGGCCCTCGGCCTCTGGGGGCGCCTTGCCACGGTCGGCAGCGCCTTTGCGGGCGCGATGGCCGTCATGGCCGTGCTAATAATCTTTTCAAGCCTCGTCAGGAGCTCCCCACTGCTGCTCATCGTGGGCATACTCATAGGCTACCTCGCCTCGTCGGCAATATCGCTCCTCAACTTCTTCGCCTCGTCGGACAGCGTCCACGCCTATGTCCTGTGGGGCCTCGGCAGCTTCTCGGGTCTCCCGCTCGCCGACCTCCCGCTCTTCGCAGGACTCTGCCTTCTCTTCACGGCCCTCACGGCCTTCTTCGTCAAGCCTCTCGACGCCCTTCTGCTCGGCGAGCGCTACGCAGCGAATGTGGGCGTGCGCGTGGGGCGCGTGCGCACCATGCTCCTCGGCGTCTCCGGAGCGCTGACGGCCACCGTGACAGCCTGGTGCGGGCCGGTCGGGTTCATAGGCCTCGCCGTACCGCACATCGCGCGCCTGATGCTCGGGAGCAACGCCCACTCCCGCCTCCTGCCCGCCACCGCCCTCTGCGGGGCGGCCACCGGCCTTATCTGCCAGGTGCTTTCAACCGCCCCGGCGCTCACGCGGGGCGTAATTCCTATAAACGCCATAACGCCCCTGGTCGGCGTACCGGTGATTGTCTACGTGCTCCTCCGGCGCAAGAAAAACAGCTTATGAACCACGCCATCCTCCGTACCGAAAACCTCAGCGTCGGCTACCGCCACGGACATGCAGTGCTCGAAAAGCTGGAACTCGGCCTCATGCCCGGGCATATCGCCGTGCTCGCCGGGGCCAACGGCACGGGAAAGTCCACCCTGCTTAACACCCTCAGCGGAGCGCTGAAGCCCCTTGGAGGACGCATCGAAATCGCCGGGCAGGACCTCGCTCGAATTTCACGCGCCGGTCTCTCGCGAATGCTCTCGATAGTCACCACCGACCCTACCCTTGCGGGAGGACTGACAGTAGCCGAGACCGTGGCCATCGGACGTCAGCCGTATACAGGCGTTTTCGGACGCCTCGACGCCGTGGACAGGCGTATCGTTGCCGAAGCCATGGAAGCCACGGGCATAGCCGAAAAGGCCGGATGCCAACTCGCGGAACTCAGCGACGGCGAGAGGCAGAAGGCCATGATTGCTCGCGCCGTGGCCCAGCGGACTCCGCTGATGCTCCTCGACGAGCCGACGAATTTCCTCGACGTGGCCGCGAGGATTGACATCATGAATCTTCTCCGGCGCCTGGTCGACAGTTCCGAAGGCCGCATGGGTGTGCTCCTCTCCACCCACGACCTCGCGGCGGCACTCGCCGTGGCCGACGACGTATGGGCCATCGACGCCGTGAGACACACCGTCGAGACCGGTCCGCGCGACACGCCCGGCCTTCTCGACATTCCCTTCGCCCACCGGGGCATAAACGCACAGCAACTCCTTTCACACTGAATACCTGAACAATATGCTGATAAAAGAATTTGAAAACCGCGCCACGGTGCGCAAGTTCGACAAGTCGCGGCACATCCCCGAAGAGCTTCTCGAAGAGCTTCTTCAGGCCGCCTCCCATGCTCCCACCACGGGCAACATGCAGCTCTACAGCGTGATAATCACCCGCGACCCGGAGGAAAAGAAGCGTCTGGCACCACTCCACTTCAACCAGCCTACGGTCGAGGGCTGCGACGTGCTGCTGACCTTCTGCGCGGACTTCCGGCGCTTCGAGGCCTGGTGCGAGGCCCGAAAAGCCGAACCGGGCTACCGGAATTTCCATTCCTTCATCACGGCGCTCATCGACACGACAATTTTCGCCCAGCAGTTCGCGACGCTCGCGGAGCTTAACAACATAGGCTCGTGCTACTTAGGTACAGCTACATACTCCGCCGAGGCCATAGGCGAGGTGCTCGGCGTCCCCGAGCGCGTAGTGCCCGTAATATGCCTCGCCGTCGGCTATCCCGAGGGCGGCTTCCCGGCGCCGACAGACCGTCTGCCCGTCGAGGGCATAATCCATCACGAGCGCTACAAGGACTACACCCCGGAGGACATCGACCGTATCTTCGGTCCGAAGGAAGCCCTTCCCGAAAATCGTAATTTCGTAGAAATAAACCAGAAGGAGACACTGGCTCAGATTTTCACCGACATCCGCTACCCCCGCGACCTCAACGAGCAGATTTCCGAAGCCTTCGCACGATACATCGAAAAACAAGGATTCTGACATAAAATACCGTACCTCGAAAAAAAGGTCGGCTCCTGCGTATATATGCTGTCTGACGTGGATTTCAGTCCCCTGAATAGTAAGCACATCAGGCACAGCCCGCAGACACCCCGACCGAATACTACACCCCGACGGGCCTCCGCCTCCCCGCAGCTCCCACCGCCCCCGGCCTCTACATCCGCCACCAAGGCCCGAAGGCCGAGAAGATTCTGATACAGTAAAGGTCAACCCACTATAGATACAGGCTGCGTGAAGATGCAGCCTGTATTTTTGTTTAATTACTTTTTTAAAATAAATTCCACTGAGGGGTTGAGTTTTGCGAAAGCTATGTGTCTAATTAGTGTATGACGAACAGAAACGACATAGAGCAGCTATTCAAAGCACATTATGCGCAGATGTACCGTCTGGCAACGGCTCTTCTGCACGACGATGATCTTGCGCGCGACATCGTTCATGATGTTTTTGCATCGTTGCTTGACAGTCAGACAAGCCTCCATATCAGCGGAGGCTATCTGTTAAACGCGGTCAGGAACCGTAGCCTTAACCATATCCGCGACTGCGAGATCCATCAGCGCATAGCCAATCGATACTTCCTTGATAGTGAGGAGTACGACAGTGAGCGATGGCCCGACGATGAAACGATAGCACGGATTTACAGCCTGATACGCAATGAAATTTCTGCACAGGCGAAGCGCGTCATTGAATTGCGCTTTTCCGACGGTATGCCATTCGCTCGTATTGCAGCCGAAATGGGTATAAGCGAGACTGCCGTTTACCGTCATCTTAGCAATGCACTAAAAGTCATCCGTAAAAAACTCAACGAAAATGGATAAATACGACCTCGTGCTTGATATTATCGAGCATCCCGACAAATATTCTTCTGAACAGTTGGCCGAAATAATGTCGGAGCCGGAGACTCGCGAAATTTACAATCTGCTGTGTAAAACGGAATCAGCGATAAAAGACTCCGAAGAACCGGACGTCAGTAGCGAGTGGGAGAAATTCTCAGACTCTCGGTTAGTTCGCTCTCGCCGGGTATTCTCATGGTTTGGCAACCGTGCTGCATCAATCGCAGCCATTGTCGGCTCATCAATCGTGGCTGTCGCCGCCGGAATAGCAGTTACAGTGTCGGTAATCGACCATAAATCGGAACCGTTTGCTGAAAACACGGCTGTCGCGCCGTCTGCAGTAGCCATATCTACAGATACGATAGCAACTAAGTGTGACACCGTCAATGTGTACATGACTCCTGTAATGTTTGAGAATGAGCCTCTTGAAAAAATCATGAATGAAGTTGCCAAAACATATAGGGTTGAAGTGAAATTCAAGGACGAGAATGTCGCTTCTCTGCATCTGTACTATAAGTTAGACCCGTCGCTAACGCTGAATGACGTGATAGAACAACTCAACACTTTCGAGCAGATAAACATCAGACGAAACGGCAACACTCTAATCATTGACTGAAATGCGAACCATCCTGACTATAATCTTGGCTGTGATGACATTCATTTCAGCCAGCGCTTACAAATACGCCTATTCATTCGATAACACTCCTATATCGGAGGCCATTGTAAGAATAAGCAAAGATAACCCTGACGTCAATATTTCCTTTATTTACAAGGAACTTGATAATTACCGTACTTCTGCCAAAATTGCCACCGATGATGTCTATACGGCATTACGTCAGACCATAGGACTGAACCCTGTATCCATTATTAACCAGGACGGCCATTACTATATTGAAGCGCTGCAACATGGACGCTTCATTTATCACGGAGCAGTAGTAGATGCCGATAATGAACCTATTGTCGGTGCGTCTGTTATGATTCTCTCTCCAAGGGATTCAACGGTTGTTACCTATGGTATTTCAGATAGTGAAGGACACTTTTCTATCCCGTGTGATAAGAAAAATATCCTTGCAAAGTTTTACTGCATGGGGTATAAAACGGCCTTTGTAAACCAACCGCCTTTTGCTATAGGAAATGTAACGATGCAATATTCGCCCATACAGCTTTCAGCCGTTTCTGTAGAAGCTGATAATACGTCGTTAGCCTCAGACAAAAACATCTATATCCCGACTGCCCGACAGAAAAATGCAGCTCAGGATGCAACCGATTTATTGCGTCGCATGGCTATTCCACAACTGGTAATAAATCCTGCCGATAACAGTGTCAAGGACGTATTTGGCAACGATGTCAAGGTTTTCATTAACTATCAACTGTCTGCCTCGGACGAACTGAAAGGAATGAAAATGACAGATGTACGAAAAATTGAGTATCTTGAGTTCCCTACCGACCCACGTTTCAGGGGAGAGTCTCGCGTTGTCAATTTCATTGTTCAGGAATATGAATACGGCGGTTATACTAAGGCAAATGAAACATTCAGAACATTAAACGGCATCTTCAACAATACATCGATTTTCAGCCGATTTACTTATAAAAACATGACATATGATGTCTATGCCGAAAGTGACAATCAGGATTATCACCATGCCGGTTCAGACAATATGGCTGTGTACAAGCTTGAAAACAATTCGGAGCACTTAACTGTCAGTCGCAAAGAGTCGTTTAAAGAATCAGACACAAGAAGCAATCAATTCCCCGTAACGTTCAGGGCAACATATAATACGCCTCGGTTTACAGCTCGCAACACATTGTCCTTTACTCATTTTTCCTCTCCCGAACAACAAACTTCCGGAGATTTAGAGGTAAATATCCACCCCGAAGATAATTTTACATATACGCGTAGCAATCCGAATCGAAACAACACCGTATCTTATAATAGCAATTTCTGGGGACTGATAGGTTCTAATGCTTCATTTGACATTACGCCCAGCTTCCGCCACACACACCGTAATAATACATCTTTTTACGAATCGACACTTATACAGTCGCCTATTCTTAACCACATCACTGAGAATACGTATAATTGGGGATTGCAGGCCACAGGACGCATGGTATTTGCACAGAAAAACCAATTATCTCTTTTTGTCGGGGCCGGTCAGTATTTCTTCAAACTGGATTATCATGGTTCCAACAATGCCCGTGACTCATATTCCAGCTCTTACGTGGCTGCTGACGTCCGCTACAGATATCAGACTAAAAATGTATCTGTTACGACTTTTGTCGGTTTCAGCGTTGAACACAACTCGATGAACAATATCACGACAAACGATGCTTCTCCAAGAGCCGGAGTAAATTTTTGGATGTCACTTAATAAGAAAAGTCAGCTTTCGGGATATTTGTCATATCAGACGACAACCCCTGACATAAGCATGAAAGCTAATGACATTGTCCAAAGTAACGAGTATATGTATCTTACCGCCAACCCGAATTTGAAGAATTGGCGAAACCTGAACTCCAACATCGCGTACAATTGGTATCACAACAATTCATTCTCATTGGCAGCCTTTGCCGGTTATGACCGTATTTTCAACCGCGTAGCTACTGTCTACCGATTATACAATAATGGGGCAGCTCTCCTTCGTAGCTATGTAAACGACGGTTCGTTTATACATTACTACTTAGGGGTGTCGGCCAATTACAAGATGTTCAATAACAGCCTTCAGCTATATGTCAATCTGACGCAAAACGCATACGATATAACAGGCGCTTATAAAGACAGCTGTTATCCCTTTAGAGTACAACTGCAGGCTGTCTATTACTGGAAATCGTTCAGCATACTCGCTTCGTGGGGCAATCCCCAACGCACACTCACCGAAAACTCGAATTATATAATTCGCGGTCGTAATTTCCACATGCTGTCAGTCGGCTGGGGCAACGGCATCTGGAACGTCAATCTGTCTGCAAAAAATATCTTTAATAAAGGCTGGCAGTCAGAAATCTGGCAAAAGAGCTCCCCTTTATATTCAGAGTGCCAACATTTCGATAACCCCGCGGCCCACGCAAGCGTCAATTTTTCGGTGACCTACACTATAGGTTATGGTAAGAAAATACAACGTGGCAACGAAGTCAGCGGACAAGGTAGTACTCCTTCTGCTATTGTCAGATAAACACAGCGGTGAGTTATGGATAACAAAATTGACTAAATCAGATGAGAGATGCACCATCGGGCGAATCCGGAGCATCCCCCTGACTCTACCTACGCTGCCAAGGTTTGAAGACCGAGATGGTAGTGGTGAGGTAAGGGAAGGATGTCTGGCGAGGATTCCACACAACCGCCCTCCGGCGAATCGGACGGGGAAGGACCGTGCGTCCCTACAATTCGATAATTGATTTCGCAGTTCTTCAACGCCTTCATTTCAGCCGATAAGGAGGTTCTCTGATGGTAACAATGCACTTTTAAAGATACAGCGATAGCAAAAAAATGAACAGAAAAATATATTTGACATGCTTTTCTGTTCAATTTTTTACCGACACGGTACCTGCAAAAGAACTCCCCGATTTAAGTACATGACAAAAATTTGAAAACATCGAATTTCTGCTTGTAGAGGGGTCTG